>Ga0111538_10000043_pt1 | contig 142211 bp, 140 predicted proteins | sample SoiMethybrSBSTD1_FD_79669 | JGI IMG/M metagenome (GOLD analysis project Ga0111538, IMG submission 79669) | Bulk soil microbial communities from a Populus tree surrounding site in Tennessee, USA - Soil MetaG P. TD hybrid SBSTD1 (version 2)... | ecosystem: Environmental > Terrestrial > Soil >... | reverse complement strand
GACCGTTCGGAGGCACCGTCACCTTAGTCAGTCGCCCCGGAGACGGAACCACAGTCACGACCCTCGTTCCCATAATCGTCGCGAGTCCATCTATAATAGGAGCAGAAATAGGAGCCGAATTTGAAGCCGACGCTGCTAACACGCTGCTACCCAGAACAGCCCAATCCACATGATCCCACCACGATTAGTGTTTTTCCAAATCTTCGATTCTTCCTTAGCTCTTGCTAAGTCGCTCAGTTAGGCCTGGTCAGATTGTAAACTACGTGCGGTTCGATTCCTCTCGCCAGGACTCGTCCGTCAACTCTCTGCGCGAGTAAGTTCATTTAGATTATAAGTGGTATCTTATCTACGCTTCCCCAACTTCACCCACTTATAGTAACGGTCGACGCCATAGATTGGTATCGCAATCAGTCCGCACGCAACACCTCTCTTAAACACTTGCGTAGAATTAGACTGCAGATTTTCTGTGAGAGTCAGGTCGAAGGCGCTTTTGAAGGAAGCGTTGGAGGGTGTCGAAGCTAATTTGATGGACATGATTTCATATAGTCAGATCCCCTTTGCCCTCCTCTTAAATGCAAGCTCTGATCGATTAACGCCATTCCACCGCTCCGAATCCGCTTCCTCCCAGTAAGACGTACATGAGACTAACGGTCCCGACGGTCTGATTTCTGTACTCAATATTAGGATAACTCGCATCACGATGAGAGACGACGTATCGCAGCGCAACGCCGTGGCGACCAAAGACGCGCAGCGTAAATGACGCGTCGCCGCGTAAGATATTCTCTCTGCCGTCCTGCTCCGGTGATAACAGGCCGGTGACATAATACTCGCGACCTGTCACATCGAGCATGGCTCTATTGCCAAGAATAAGCCGCAACGAGATCAAAGCTTGTGGAGTGAATCCATAGTGATAATCACGATCGCCCGTGCGGGTAATACTACCGGCTGCTCCATAACCAGCTCCACCTAGTGCCGTTCCTTGGAGAGCAATGGCTTCCGAAAACCAATTCTGCCACGTTGTCCCGAGCGACAGCGCAGTGTTCGAAACACGGAACACTTGCGGCGAGATATAATCGTAGGTTCCATATAATCCCCACACGCCCCGAGTGGCATCGCCGGCCGCATAGGGAGCGCCGATCAGCAATCCACGGGTGTTCAAGCTCTCCAAGGCATTGGCGGTGACCGCCGTGATATGAAAGTCAAAGTAGTCGAACGGACGGGCATAGGCATAACCCGGCTTTCCAGGCAACCCATAGGTGAAGGTGAAATCTCCGACTGCGCCGTTTTCCTTTACCGTCGAAGACACATTGTGGCTACTCGACGTCAGCGTGCCGCCGACTTGAAGCCGCATAAATGTCGCTGGACTGTGACTGGGATAGAGACCATCGAATCGGTTACCGAAGACAAGTCGGTTAAAGCCGGTGGGAGGTGAGATGACGGCGGCGCCCAACTCTCGCCAGAATCCGGGCTTCCCTTCATCGTCACTCTCCAACAGCAGATTAGCCATTCGATAGAGTGGCTCGCCTAAGAATGTACCGCCAAAGATCGTCGCAATCTGATCGTTAATGGATGGATTCGTCTTCTCGCCTCCCAATTCCCACAGCGTGCTGCCTACCGCCGCATAGCCCAGTGACTCCCAGAAGTTAAGACCTGCCGATCGGGCCAGACCATAATAGACGGTGCCGCTATACGGATGCAGAAATTGATTGACAGAGAACTGGTCGTTATCAATGACCCATTTGCCGTCGGTCACATGGTTCCGAATGGTGCTGAAGTTGGTGCGGTAGTCGTCTCTGGGGTCGGTAAAGTGGCGATCATATTGGTTTAGGAGGAACAGATAGGCCAGAACCTCGACTCCCGGGATTAAATAACTTCTCTCAGGTCGCCTTTCCCACGATACAGAAAAAGGTGGCACGTCTAACGAAGATGTTTCCGAAGAAGCGGCGGTCGCTTTCGTTGGACTAGTTGGTTCGTCCACCGCTCGTGCGTCGGCTAGCTGTAATTGTCCCCTCAGCCGCCCCGAAAGATCCGGCCCCTGCTTGTCGGACACGTCCCCTCGTACCGACATATCACCGGCCTGGGCGAGAGCAATTATCGATAGTGGACCAGGGAGCACAACCATGAGGCACAATAGCGACCGTGGCACGAACGCACCGGGACACCTACTCATCCCCTCATAACATTCCTTTAAAAACGCTACCCGGGAACAAATACACATCACTCCCCTCTGGACACCGACAATAGCAACCATAACCACAGAGGGCATCAACATCATGAACGCCTCATTAAGACGGTATCGATTGGACGCTCCAGAGGAGCATCGAAATGACTTGCAAGATCTAAAGATGAAACAGCGTGAGGAGATTTGCTATCGGAATTTGAAGTAGTAGGACGGTCTATGAGGGGAACGAAGAATAGAAAAGACAGATTTTAGGAAGTGACGGCCCCCGAGAGAGAGTTCGCTAAAGAACTTCAGAGTTATGCTAAGCCTTAATACCTAGTTCAAATGATTGGTGGAACCGTGACTGATAACACTGTAAGATTTGCATGTAACTTGGAGTCATGAAAGGGCCTACTTGTGAATACCGTAGTTGATGGACCATCGGAATCCCGTATTGTTCCAAAATCTTCATATCGTATCCTGCTGATCGATGATGACCCCGCTTTGCTATCCGGTCTCGCAGAAACACTTAGGCTCCGCCTGGGCACAGAGCTGATCCATACCTGTCCAAACCCGATGTCCGCCCCCGCGATGGTGCAACAGGCACAGTATGACTTAATCCTCTGCGATGTCTGGATGCCCCAGATGAATGGCTTGACGCTGTTACCCCAACTCCGCCAACTCGCGCCTCGCACCCCGATTCTCATGATGAGCGGCGTAGCCGACGAAGGCATCAAAACGACCGCCTTGGGATACGGTGCCACGCAATTTCTCGCCAAGCCGTTTGATCGCCAGTCTCTGGCAGCGACCCTCAAACAAGTCATGACAGGTCACCATGAAGCCCCCACGAGTTGATACTGTTTACGAACCGTTTGGTTCAGCCAAAAGACGAAGCCACAGGTCGCCATCTCTATGCTGACCTTGGCATTCCGTGATGCTTTTTAAGCAAAGCACGCCATCTCCGCTACCACCCGCATTTCTCCACCAACCACTTAGCCAGTCTCATGAAGGTGAAGATTCACCCATGGCCATCGCTAAGGGTAAAGCAGAACAGGCAGACATGTTTTGCTAAAAACTGAAGAGCGCGCTATCGAGGCAGAGGCGGGCGACGCTCCGAAAGCGTCACCCGCACGATTGAAGATCAGACTGCTTTTCGGTATTCCTGCTCCTGTTCCTCTTCCGTGGAATGGTACACCTTCCATTCGGGTTCATTAATCGCTGTACTCCCGAAGGTTTGGTACGATTTCCCAGGTTGCGCAAAGATCAAAACCAACATTCCAATGACTGTCGGGAACGCCATAATCATTCCCCATTCCATCACGCACCTCCTGTGGTTGATCCGTTGTGTGACTGCGCTTCATCGATCGTTTTCAAGTCGTCTCACGGCTCTTCGCTTGAGCAAGAGCAGTACCACAACGGATTGCAGACAGGGTCCAAGAATTACCGATAGCTGCGCGTCTCACAAAGAGTACAATCGGCGAGTGGGGGAAGATGAATCACATCGGATAATACACGGGTATCTTCACGGATACCGAGAAGACACATCCCTGAATAGATTTCACGGCACGGTTTGTTGTGTCTTAGCAGGTGGACATCACCCATTCTGGTGATGGCATATTCAATCGCTCCACATCGGACCGTTTCTGTCGAGGCCTATCTGAACGGTCAAGGGATTCGTCAGGACTCAGGAGAAGAGAACGTCCCGCGAAACATTCGCTGGCGACGCGAGGAGCCATGCAAGGCCGCAAACAAATGGCCTCGAAACATCAACATCGCCACGGCCACCGGCGGAGTCAGCAGGACGAGCATCCAACCAGTTCCCTGAGGAAACCCAAGATAGATGAGCCATGCGTTGAGGAGCGTGAACGGCAATATTAATATTTGGAAAAAATCCAAGCCGGCTCCTCGACCCAGCCGGCTGGAGAGACCGAAAAAAAACGACATGCCGAACGGCGCCACGACAATGGCCAAGGGCAAGAACCATTCAATCCAATTTTCGATCACAAACTCATAGCTCTCGCGCAGCACATCCAAGGGAGAATCGTGGCGGACTTGATAGATCACTTCGGGCGCCGGGTTGAGCAAAATAAACAGGAGCAGCAAACAAGCAGCTGTTAAGAGCTGGCCATTGGGATTGGAGGCCATGCCCTTATCCAAGAGCAACATGGGAATCCACAAAACGAAGCCGACTCCGATGACATCCCAGAAATAATGGCCAAAACTTTCCCAGATATCGGAAAAGGAGATCGCCCGCATATTCATGACCGCCTGTTCGATCAGGCTCAGGGTCGCGCCGATCAAAAGCGCATTCACGGCTCCCAAGATGAACCCGCCCAGCATGCCCAAATGCCCGGCAATTTCGGTAGCCACGACCATGACTCCGGCAAACACGGTGACCGCGACGGCGGTCAGCCATCCCTTGACAAAGGACCGGGCGGTCGCACGAAAGGCTTCACGATAGAGATGTACTGTGGCCATTACGAGTCCGCTCATCGATGACTTAGTCTCCTTTGTGTAATCCCGATCGTTGCCGCTCCTTCAGCCACTTCCCGGCAAATTTCGTCAACCACTCGACGGGTAGCCAGCGGCTCAGCCGCCACATCAGTGTCCCACGCCATCCCATCGTCACGATCACTCGGTTCCGCGGTAAGGCAGCCAACGATACCGCCACAACGTGGGTAGGCGTATCGCTCCCCAGGGGATTGTTGGCCTGAAAACCGGCCGTGCGATGGAAATCCGTGTCGGTGCTGCCAGGACAACACGCTTGAATGCGCACACCGAACGGACGTACCTCTTCGGCAACGGCCTGGGAAAACGCGATAAGGAACGTCTTGGTCGCCGCGTACTCTGCCATATACGGGAGTGAGAAAAACCCGGCCACCGACGCAACGTTAATAATGGCGCCCTGGGATCGTTCGACCATTCCCGGCAAGAATAGGCGCATCGTTTCTACCACTGTGTTGACCTGAAGCCGCAGCATTTCCTGGATGCGGCGCATGGGCAGATCCGTAAATGGACCAAACACTCCAAAGCCGGCATTATTGATCAGGAGATCCACCTGTTCCCCGCGTTGCCGACTTGCCACGTACAATCGTTGCGCCGCATCCGACTCCGATAAGTCCATCACTTCTAAGTGCACCTGCACGTCATAGGCAGAACGTAACTCCCACGCCAGTTGCTCCAGGCGGTCACGATCTCTGGCGACGAGCAGCAGATCGTATCCCTGAGTCGCCAATGCACGCGCATATTCCGCACCGATCCCGCGGCTGGCCCCCGTCACAATCGCATATCGACGTCTACGAGTGTCCTTCATCCATCCTCGTCGCTTCGGCGGCGACAATAGTCTGTCCCGGATGATGAGTCAACAGGCTTTGCGCGGAGGACACTGACTTTGCAGATGTGCCGTAAAATCGCTATGCTGTTCAGTCGAATCGTGACACCTACGCGAAGCCATTGATGATGCTTGCTGACGCTTTAGCCGGACATGCGGGCGAGGGGGAACTTGCCATGCCGATGCCGCACGAGGTGATGGGTGGCATTGCCGTCTTGATTGTACTGGGTGTGATACTTGTCGTCCTTGTGGGAATAGCCGTATGGCTCCTGAGGAAGATTGAGCGACGCCTCCGCCCATCCGATTAAACCTCTGCTTTTCTTTCACCTATTGCCTCTGGCGCGTTGACTTGACGCCCACCATGTTTATTCTATCCAGGTAACGACACAGATTGACTCACGGACGAATCGAAGGAGTGCGTATGGATCTCAATCGGATGACCATCAAACTTCAGGAAGCCTTGCAGGCTGCGTCCGCCCATGCGATGCGCCGCAGCCATCAGGGGATCGACGTCGAACACGTTTTATTGTCCCTCCTTGAGCAGGAACCCGGTTTGGCCACCTCTCTCCTGGAAGCGGCCGGCGTATCGGCAACGGCGGTGAAGCAAGCCGCCGAACAAGCGCTGAGCAAGTTGCCGCAAGTGCAAGGCAGTGGTGCAAGCCCGGGCCAATTGCACGTGACGCCGCGTCTGTCACAAGTGCTGACACGCGCCGAACAGCAGATGACGACCCTCCGAGACGAGTACCTCAGCGTGGAACATGCTCTCTTGGCGATGGTCGACGAAGGCGGCGTCTTTCGCAAACTGGGCCTGACCAGAGATCGGCTTTTATCCGCTCTACAACAAGTGCGAGGCAATCAGCGGGTGACGAGCCAGGATCCCGAGGGCACCTATCAATCATTGGAAAAATATGGACGCGATCTGACGAAGCTGGCCGGCCAAGGCAAATTGGATCCCGTCATCGGACGCGATGACGAAATTCGACGGGTCATTCAAATTCTTTCGCGGCGCACAAAAAATAATCCCGTGCTCATCGGCGAGCCCGGGGTCGGCAAGACTGCCATCGTCGAAGGTCTGGCGCAACGCATCATTAAAGGGGATGTCCCGGATGGGTTGAAAAATAAAAAGTTGATCACCCTGGATATGGGGTCGCTGGTCGCAGGCGCCAAGTTTCGCGGCGAGTTCGAGGAACGCCTGAAGGCCGTCTTGAAAGAAATCCAGGCGGCTCAGGGGCAGATCTTGTTGTTCATCGACGAGCTTCACACGGTAGTCGGGGCCGGTGCAGCGGAAGGCGCGATGGATGCCGCAAATCTGCTCAAACCGATGCTGGCACGAGGAGAGTTGCACCTGATCGGGGCGACGACCCTCGATGAATATCGCAAGCACATCGAGAAAGACGCGGCCTTGGAGCGACGGTTCCAGCCCGTGGTCGTCGACCAACCGTCGGTCGAAGATACGATTTCCATTTTACGTGGCTTGAAAGAGCGCTATGAAGTCCATCACGGCGTGCGGATCAAGGACTCCGCGCTGGTTGCCGCCGCAAAATTGTCCCACCGCTACATTGGAGACCGGTTCTTGCCGGACAAGGCGATCGATCTGATCGATGAAGCCGCCGCGCGGTTGCGCACGGAAATCGATAGCCTACCGGTGGCCCTCGATGAAGTGTCCCGAAAAGTCTTGCAATTGGAAATCGAGCGCGAGGCGCTCCGCAAGGAAACCGATCCCGCCAGCCGAGCTCGCCTCGTCACACTGGACCAAGAGCTCGCAGACAAACGACGCGAGATGGAAACACTAAAAGCCCATTGGGAGGCGGAAAAATCGTCGGTCGCTCAATTGCGCGAATTGCGTCAGAAAATTGAAGAGGCCAAGCTGGCCATCGAGCGCGCGGAGCGCAACTACGATCTCAATCGGGTCGCGGAGCTGCGCTACGGCGAGTTGCCACGCCTCGAACGAGAGCTTGCCGCCGAGGAAGAACGTCTCGTCAAAAAGCAGGGCGAAAGCCGGTTGCTTAAGGAAGAAGTTGACGAAGAAGACATTGCGCTCGTCGTCAGCAGGTGGACAGGCATTCCAGTGACTCGCCTTCTAGAAAGCGAATTGCAAAAACTCCTCCGCCTGGAAGATCTATTGCACGAGCGGGTCGTCGGACAGGATGAAGCGGTGAAGGCCGTGGCCGACGCGGTGCTACGGGCCCGATCGGGCATCAAAGATCCCAACCGGCCCATCGGTTCGTTCCTCTTTTTGGGTCCGACCGGCGTCGGTAAGACCGAGCTGGCGCGGGCACTGGCAGCCACACTGTTTGACGACGAGAACAATCTCGTCCGCATCGACATGTCCGAGTATATGGAGAAGCATACGGTGGCTCGACTGATCGGCGCGCCTCCGGGCTACGTCGGGTACGAAGAAGGCGGGCAACTGACGGAAGCCGTTCGGCGGCGGCCGTTTGCCGTCATCCTCTTCGATGAAATCGAAAAAGCGCATCACGATGTATTTAATGTCCTGCTGCAAGTTCTCGATGACGGACGTTTGACCGATTCGCAGGGACGGACGGTGGATTTCAAAAACACGGTGCTGATCATGACCTCCAATATCGGGAGTCAAGAGATTCTCGAAGCGCAGCAACGCGGACGATCCTATGAAGAGATGAAAAACGTGGTGACGGGAGAATTGCGCCGGCATTTCCGTCCGGAATTTCTCAATCGGATCGACGAAACGGTGGTCTTCCACCCGCTGACCATCGAGAACCTTGTGAAGATTGTGGATATTCAATTGGTCCGTCTACGACAGCGGCTCGCGGAACGGCGCATCACCCTGGCCCTCACGCCGGAGGCCATACAGGACTTGGCAAAGCGTGGTTATGACCCGGTCTACGGAGCGCGGCCGCTGAAACGGTTGATCCAGCAATCCCTTGAAACGTCCATTGCGCGTCTACTCGTCAAAGGCGAATTGCGCGACGGCGGTACGGCCACGGTCGACTTGAAAGACGGCGGATTGGTGGTGATTCCCACCGTGGCCGCCCCTTGACTTTTGCTACCCACGACTTATCTGTGTGAGCAGTAGAGATGAGGTTCATAACCACAAATATAGGAAAGGGGGATACGATGACTATGCCAACGCTGACGCCGTTTGATGTCGATAAATTCTTGGACGAAGCCCTACGCACGGTCAATGGGACAACGTCCTGGGCGCCCGCCTGTAACTCCTTTGAAGACGAGCGGAGCTTCTGGATTCAAGCGGCGGTGCCTGGAATGGATCGAAACGATATCGACATTTCAGTCGAGGATGACGTGCTGACAATTAAGGGTGAGCGTAAGGATGAAGCGGCTCCCAAAAGGACGTACTTCCTCCGCGAACTGGGTCGTGGTTCGTTCGTCCGATCCTTCAAGCTGCCGACCACCGCGGATCAGACCAAGGTGGCCGCAACGTATAAGGATGGTGTGCTGACGGTGGAACTCCCGAAGCGGGAAGAAACGAAGCCCAGGCGTATTACGATCGCCTAAGAACCTGCATGGCACCGGCGGCGAGAGGCGCAAGCCCCGCCGCCGCTTCTTTATCCGAGCGCAACTCCCCCGCCCTTCACATCCACGTCCCCTTGGGCTTTTTTGATCTTTTGCAGACGCCATTCGTGGGGCAGGATTTCCATTCGATGACCCTTAATAGTGATAAAGTCGCCCTGCGTCACCGCGACCCGACCCGGTTGCTTCACCTCCGCAAGTAATACGACCTTTCCCGACTCGATGTGCTTGACCGTGAGTCGCGTCGCGGTTTTTTCCAATTCATGAGCCCGCCGCTCGTTGAACGCAATGGTGCTATCCACGACTTTCATGATGACCCGACCTGCCTCGTCGAACAGGACAAAACTCAGCAGGAGCGGACCTTCCGGTTTGCGTAGGCCCACCGTCATCTGGGGCACGCCTTCCACTTCGACCGTGCCGTCTGTATTGCGATAGAGATTCGATCCGATTTCCACATCCATGGCGCTATACTCCCTTTTACGTTCCCGCGATACCAGTTATGCCCGGCGTGCGCTACCGCTTCCTGATCCGGTCCAGAATGAGCGCGATGCAGCCGCCGAGCAGTCCGCCTCCGACGATCGCTGTAAACACTTCGGCCAACTTCACGTCCCACAACGGCCCCGACGCTTGCATAATTTCCCGAATGCCGCCTTGCACCATGATGACGGCCAGCGCCATCAAGGCGCCGACCACAAACCACCAAAGAAATATTCGAATGGTCGGCATCGGCGTTACAAATCGTTGTGACGGTCGAAGCTGCGATATTGAATGGCTTCCGCGACGTGCGCCGATTGGATCGATTCGCAATCGGCCAGATCGGCAATCGTGCGCGCGACGCGCAAAATCCGACCGTAGGCGCGCGCCGAGAGTCCCAGCTTCGCCGTCGCGCGCTCGATCAACTCGTGGCTCTCCTGATCCAATAGACAATATTTCTTGACGTGGCGTGGTTTCAGCCGCGCATTACTGAACACACCGTCCTGCCGGTAGCGAGCCGCTTGACGGGCGCGCGCGGCCGTCACACGCGCCCGAATCGCTGCGGATGTCTCTTGGGAGGCTTCTCTCCCCAATTCGCGCACCGGCACCGGCGGCACGTCGATATGAATATCCAACCGATCTAAGAGCGGCCCGGACAGTCGCCCCCGATAGCGACGGATTTGATGCGGCGTGCAGAGACATTCGCGGCCCCGATCGCCGTAGTAGCCGCACGGGCAGGGATTCATGGCCGCCACGAGCATGACGCCGGCGGGATATTGCAAGGAGGCGTTCACCCGCGTCACCGTGACGTGTCCATCTTCCAGGGGTTGCCGCAGCCCATCCAAGACATGCCGCTTGAATTCCAGAATTTCATCCAGAAATAATACCTCGTGATGGGCAAGCGAGACTTCCCCCGGTTTGGGGACCGCGCCACCCCCAATCAATCCCGCATCGGAGATACTGTGATGCGGCGCACGAAACGGTCGAGTCGTGACGAGCGGTCGGCCGGTGGATAACAACCCGGCGACGCTATGGACGCGGGTCGTTTCGATCACTTCATCGCGTTCCATCGGAGGCAAGATACCGGGCAATCGTCGAGCCAACATGGTTTTTCCGGAACCCGGCGGACCGATCATTAAAATGTTGTGTCCCCCTGCCGCCGCCACTTCCAGCGCCCGCTTGGCATGACCTTGACCTTTGACATCGGCGAAGTCTTCATCGTCATGATCCGGTACGACCGATAATGGGAGATGCGCACCTTGCGAGACGGCAATGGTCCGTCTCCCAGTCAAAAATTCCACGACCTCGGGCAACGTATGCACCGCATACGCATCGACTCCTTCGACGACCGCCGCCTCGTGCGTATTCTCAGGCGAGGTCAGTAACGCATAACGCTTTCTGCACAGCAGGGCAACCGAGAGCGCGCCGGGCACCGGCTTGATACGTCCATCAAGAGACAGTTCCCCGACGAGCACACAATTCTTGACAGCGTCATGAGGGATCCCCTCTTCCGCGACGAGAATTCCGATAGCCATGGCCAAATCGAGCCCAGAGCCTTCCTTCTTCAAATCGGCTGGAGCAAGATTGATGGTGATCTTCTTGATCGGGAACGAAAAGCCGGTATTCTTCAATGCGGAGCGAACACGATCTCGGCTTTCCCGCACTGTGGCATCAGGCAATCCCACGACTGAAAATTGCGGCAACCCGCCGCTGATATCTACCTCGACCTCGATCAGGTGCGCATCGAGACCAACAAGCGCCGTGCTAAGAACCTTCGCCAGCACCATCACCTCACTGACGTATCGATGTCAATCCGGAAAGGCGTTCACAGCTTTAGAACGTACGTAGCCTTCCGCTAGAAAGCGTCGGCGATTATAGGCGGGGAATTTGAGGCTTTTCAATACAAGCGATTCTGCGCATCCCATTCGCACATTTGAACGACGACTCGTATCACCTATTAGGAATTAGACTGTTGCAAGGTGGATTTCTTTCTAGACCCAAAGGCGATCACCGGGTATCCTTTCACCACGATGCCCATCAAAACACTTCGCGGTCTGCTGATTGCACAATTTTGCGGCGCCTTCAACGACAACGCCTGGAAATTGATGGTCGCGCTCCTGACCATTCGCACGATTCGCGCCGATGTTTCGCCGAGCGACTTTGAAGCGGCCGCGCAAGCTCATACGACCTTAGTGTTCGTCATCTTTACGCTTCCGCTCATGCTGGTCTCCCTGGTGGCCGGCACGCTCGCGGACCGCTTTAGCAAACGCACGGTCATTATTGCTATGAAGGCAGCGGAAGTGCTGCTGATGGCGGTTGCAACCACGGTGCTGTTTCTGAATCCTGCGGGCGGTGTGCTCACTCTGGTGGTGCTCGGCTGCATGGGCGCGCACAGTGCGCTCTTCAGTCCAGCCAAATACGGCATCTTGCCGGAAATTCTCTCTCACGAACGTTTGGCGGCTGGAAATGGCTTGCTCGAGATGTCGACATTCGTCGCGATTATTGTCGGAACCTATGCGGGCGGAGTCTTGCTGGGCGCGTCCGGCTCGCACGCGTGGACAGCTGGACTTATCCTCACCGCTTTCGCCACGGTCGGCTTCTTCGCGTCGTGGTCCATACCAAAAGTTTTCCCTGCTCGGACACAAGGCGGAGTGCTTGCCACACTAAAAGACTCCTGGACAGCCATGCGCGGCGATCGTGTGCTGGCGCTGGCTATTATCGGGTCCATCGCCTTTTGGACCATCGCGAGTTTGTTCAGCCAGGATATCGTGGTCTATGCCAAGAGTTCTCTGGGTCTCTCCGACGCGCTCTCCGGGCTCCCGCTGGCCGTCTTGGCCGCCGGCATCGGTGTCGGCGGGTTCTTGGCTGGAAAGCTATCGGCGTCGAAGGTTGAGTATGGGTTCATCCCGCTCGGCGCCATCGGACTTGCCGCATTCATGCTCTTGCTGGGGGTATGGTCGCCCAGCCTCACCGGCACGCTGGGATGCATGTTCCTCCTGGGCGTCTCAGGCGGCCTTATCGTCGTCCCAATTAATTCGCTGATCCAGTGGCGCGCGCCAGAGGATCGCCGCGGCGGCGTCATCGCATTGACGAATGTCTTCGTCTTCGGAGGCGTGTTGCTCGGTTCGCTTTCGGACGGTGCCTTGTCTCGTCTCGGGCTTTCGTCCGCCGATATTTTCATCGCAACGGGAGTCGCGGCCGCCGGAGGCACCGCATGGGCGCTCTGGTTGCTGCCACAAGCCCTCGTACGTCTGATCCTCGTACTGCTCACCATGACGTTCTATCGTCTCACCATCCTGGGACGCGCGCATGTGCCGGATAAAGGCGGTGTCCTGCTGGTGCCCAATCACGTGTCCTTCATCGATGGACTCCTGTTGATCGCCGGTCTGGACCGACCCGTGCGATTCATCGTCGAGGCGGAATACTTTCATCATCCGCTGTTGAAGCCCCTGATGAAGGCGATGGGAGCGATTCCGATTGCGGCCGACGGCGGACCGCGCGTCGTCCTCCACGCTCTGAAGGAGGCGGGTCGCTATCTCGACGCCGGCGAGATCGTCTGCATTTTCCCCGAGGGTCAATTGACGCGCACGGGCATGATGCAACCGTTTCGCCGGGGGTTTGAGCGTATCGTCAAAGGCCGGCATGTTCCCATCGTCCCCGTCTATCTCGACCGCGTCTGGGGCAGTATCTTCAGTTATGCCGGAGGCCGCTTTCTCACGAAATTCCCTGAACGCATCCCTTATTCAATCACGGTAGCGTTTGGCGACCCGCTTCCAGTAGAGACCTCTGTCCAAGACGTACGCACCGCTGTGCATGAGTTGAGCGAACGGACATGGATGTTGCGAAAAGACCACCGCCGCCCCCTTCATCATACATGCGTGCGGGCATTTCGACGTCATCCCTTTCGACTCGCCATGGCGGATGCCACGCGTCCCCAAGTGTCCTGCCTCCAAGCCCTCACCGGCGCGATTGCGCTGGCGCGCGCGCTTCGCGCGCACTGGCGGAGGGACGAATTACATGTCGGTATTCTCTTGCCGCCCAGCGTCGGGGGGGCATTGGTCAACCTGGCCGCAGCCTTGTCCGGCCGGACGAGCGTGAATCTCAATTACACGACGGGACAAGCCGGGATGGAATCGGCGGCGAAACAAGCCGGGCTTCGTTCTCTTGTGACCAGCCGACTGTTTGTCGAAAAGGCATCACTCATCCTCCCGACGGGGATCGAACCCATCTGGCTGGACGAACTGGGTGTGACCATCAGTACCGCCTCTAAACTATATGCCTTTGTGCTGGCCGTCCTAGCGCCCATACGGCTTTTGCAACGGGGCTGCGGGGCGGCTCGCACGCCATCCATAGACGACATTGTCACAATTATTTTTAGCAGCGGCAGCACGGGTGAACCGAAAGGCGTCTTGCTCAGCCATTTTAATATTGATTCCAACGTCGAGGCGGTGGCGCAAGTGTTTGGAATACAGCCCGATGACCGGCTGCTGGGCATCCTGCCGTTTTTTCACTCGTTCGGCTACATGGCAACGCTATGGCTCGCCGTCAACCACGGCATGGGTGTCGTCTACCATCCGTCTCCACTCGACGCCGTGCCGATCGGCATGCTGACCAAGCGGTATCGGGTGACCTTTTTGGTCGCGACGCCGACGTTCCTTCAGCTGTATCTTCGTCGCTGCACACCCGAGCAGTTCGGTTCTCTGCGTGCGGTGCTGACGGGCGCGGAGAAGTTACCGGAGCGACTGGCTCTTGCATTCGAAGATAAATTCGGCATCAGACCGCTGGAAGGTTATGGCGTGACCGAAGCCGCGCCCGTCATCGCGGTCAACGTCCCCGGCTTTCGCGCGCCCGGCTTCAATCAGTCCGGCGCGCGCCGGGGCCACGTGGGGCATCCGCTGCCCGGCGTGGTCGTGCGGGTCGTCGATCCCGACACCTGGGAGCCTCGACCGATCGGCACCGCGGGGATGTTGCTCGTCAAAGGCCCGAACGTGATGCGCGGGTATCTCGGGCGCGACGACCTGACGGCCAACGCCACACGAGACGGCTGGTATATCACCGGCGACATCGGCATCATCGATGAAGACGGGTTCATTCAGATCACCGACCGCCTCTCGCGTTTTTCAAAAATCGGTGGAGAAATGGTGCCGCATGGACGAGTCGAACAGGCGTTACAAGAAGCGGCCGGTGCCGATCTGCAAGTCTTTGCCGTGACCGGTGTTCCGGACGAGCGTAAAGGTGAACGGCTGGCCGTCCTGCATACGCTTGACGAGGCGTCGCTTCCGGCGATTGTAGAAAAGATCGCAACAGGCGGGCTGCCCAACTTATTCGTGCCTCGCCGCGATCAATTCATCAAGGTGGACAAACTACCCGTCCTCGGAACGGGTAAACTGGATCTCCGCGAGGTCAAACGCGTCGCCATCGAACGCTTAGCGGCGAGCACTTGAATACCACAAGGCCACAGTGCGGCGTCGGGAAGAAAGTGCTATGCATATGGGTTCGACCGTCCCTAACAATACATTGATCGATTGCCACGTTCATCTCGCGGCCTTTCCAGACCAAGACAATGGCTGTTTCATTTCTCCGAAGATGTTGAAGAGTCCCTTGTTCCGATTTCTTTTGTGGAAGCATGGGCTCCACGCCGACGATCCCTGCGGCTCCAACCAAAAATACGTTGATGATCTCTTAACAGAATTATGTGGATCCAAATTCGTGGGACGCGCGGTGCTATTGGGAATGGATGGCGCTTATGATGCGGCCGGTAGGTTGGATAAGGAGCGCACCGATCTATTGGTGAGCAACGCGTATGTTCTCGACACGGCACGGAAGTACCCGGATACATTCCTGGCCGGAGTCTCCATCAACCCTCAACGGCGTGATGCAGTCGAGGAAGTTGAGCGTTGCGCGGAAGCCGGCTCCGCCCTGGTAAAAGTGCTGCCGAACGCGCAAGGATTTAATCCCGACAATCCGGCGTACGTTCCGTTTTATCGCGCCTTGGCCCGCCGTCACCTCCCGCTGCTCAGTCACGTCGGCTACGAGTTCAGCTTGATTGGAAAAGATCAGTCGGTCGGAGACCCGGCCCGGTTGCGGCTGGCGCTGGATGAGGGCGTCACGGTCATCGCCGCTCACGGGTGCAGCAATGGACTCGTCGTGCATGAACCGTATTATGCAACCTTGCTCTCGCTGGTTCACGCGTATCCGAACTTTTTCACAGACCTGTCCGCGCTCACCTTGCCGAATCGATTCCTGATGCTGTTGAAACTCCGCCGCCATCCTGAGCTGGCCGATCGGTTGTTGTTCGGCACGGATTATCCGCTGTCCGTGTTTCATGTGCCCGCGTGGGGCCGAGTCCGAATGCGCGAGCTGGTCTCCATTATCCGAACGACGAATCGTTTCGATCGGCAATACCGGATTCTGAAGAGCCTCGGCATCGCCACGGGTTCGTTCGAAAAATTGCTTCCATGAACTACGTAAGAGACGGCCTGCGCACCTGCCGAGGGCACGCGGCTGGATTGCGCTCGACCGGAGGGGTATACTCGCGGCCATGCGTCTCAGAATGCCCTCTATGCAAGGCATCCCGGCTTCTTTCCATCTCACCGCCGACCGAGATGTTCACATCCTGTCTATAGCTATCGGCGCTTGGCTGTACATGGCCAGCGTACTCGCCTTCCCATTATTGAATGCTTCCTTGACGTTTGCCGAAGACCTGTCCTCTGGATCAGGTGTCTGGAAATCGATGACGCCAGCTCCCATTGCCCGCACAGAGGTGGCCGCTGCGGCCGTTGGCAAGAAAATCTATCTGCTAGGCGGATTCAGCGAGCCGACCGTGAGCAACATGAAAGACCTTTCAATCACGACACTGGTGGAAGAATACGATACCGTCACCGATCGATGGTCATCGAAAGCGCCCTTGCCCCAAGGTCTGCATCATGTGGGCATCGGAGTCATTGGAGATCGCATATACGTGATCGGCGGATTCACCCAATCACTTCTGTCCGTCTGGAAAGCCGTATCCACCGTCTACGTCTATGATCCGGCGCGCGATACATGGACCGAAGCCGCACCGATGCCCACTGCGCGAGGCGCCCTGGCCGTCGCTGCAGTCGATGGCACCCTCTACGCCATCGGCGGGTACGATGGGACTGATAACACGGCCGCGGTGGAAGTCTACGATCCGGTGCATAATAAATGGGCGACACGCGCGCCGCTTGCCATTCCTCGCGATCACCTCACCGCTGCCTCGGTAAAGGGCTTGGTGTATGCCATCGGCGGGCGACTCAGTCGTGACTATCGGAAGAATCTCTCGGTGGTTCATGCCTACGATCCTTCTACGGACCTCTGGACTCGCATCGCCGATCTACCTACCGCTCGAAGCGGGATCACCTCCGGAGTCATCGCCGAAAAGATATATGTGCTGGGGGGCGAGTCGCCGGAGGGGACCTTTGCCACCAATGAAGCGTATGCACCGGCTCTTCATCGCTGGGATGAAATGGCTCCCATGCCGACCGCCCGCCATGGATTGGGATCGGCCGTCGTCGATGACCATTTGTATGTTCTAAGTGGCGGGCCGTCCCCTGGCGGATCGTTCAGCCGCGTCAACGAAATGTTCACGCCTCCGACCGAGCCGACGCCCCGGCGCAGTAGCGGCCGTGCCACGTCGCAACAGGTCGGCGCGGTGATGGCTCTGCTCGCCACATTCGATCAGGCCGGCGCGCTTCCACCGGAATCCAGTCCCGATGCGAACCGATTGATCAAAGCGCTCATTCAGTTTCAATCTGCATTCATGAAAAGTGACGATCCAGTGATCACGAAACTTCTGGTCGAAGCGCTCACGAATAGTTTTGGCGAGCGCTCGGCGGCGGAAGTGACTCGATTCCGCTCACATGGGTGGACTTCAGAGTCGTTGGAAGCGCTCGTAGATTTTATAAACAAGAATGAGACGTGGCGACAGTCGGACATTCGAACTGCCTTCCGCGCCTATAATATGGTGGAAGAAGATTTCACCCTCCTGGCCCGCACCTTCCTCACGGCGCGAGAGCATCTCGCCGATCAAGGAAACAATCTACACACCGTGTATTCTGCTCGACGCCGGGAGATGCCCGGTTCAGGTTCCTGAACGTACTTGTTCACAGCGCTGCCTCGCGAGCGCGAATCAAAGGAGGATCGCATGCCCACGAAAGCGTACATCTTAATTAAGGTGAAGGCCGGGAAAACGAAAGAGGTCGTCAAGGCGTTGAAGAAGGTATCGGGCGTCGAGCAGGTCCACTCGTGCTTCGGCCAGCCGGACATCTTCAGCTTCGTGAACGTCCCCGACGAAAAATCACTCTCCGACGTGGTCATTACAAAGGTCCACACGATTGAAGGTGTGGAAGAGACGGATACCCATATCGTGGCAGATGCGTGATCGAGAGTTGATCGGTCAAGCAGATCTCAATCTTCTCAATCCTACCCGTGCGGCCCCAACAGCCGTGTCTATCGGCCCGCGACCTGTACGGTTTTCCCTGTCGTAGCCGATGCGGCGCACGCATCGGCTATCGCGACTGCATGATAGCCGTCCCACCCTGTAATCGGCATCGGGTCCCCTTGTTCCAACGCCCCGATGAATGCGCGAATCGTTTCGATGACGGTATGACAGGGCGGGACGGTCCATTCATGAGTCCCGGCCGGCGGCCCGATACGACGAAGGCGACGATGAACCCAGTCGGCGCTGATCTGCACCTGTTCTCCTGTCCATTCGATCCGGCTGACTCGCTGCGTTCCGATACGCGCGACATCGAGAAGACAGGACACATTTCGCGTCGTTTGCAACGAGACGATGGCTCGCGAATCCGCGGCTCCCTGCCCAGCAAGGTCCATGTCGCAACGAACCTCGGCAATCTCATCGTGCGTGAGGAAACGTATGAGGTCGAAGAGGTGCGTTCCGATCTGGTACAGCATGTCTCGTCCGATCGCTTCCACTGATTCCTCTCGAGCCGTTGACGCGAGTTCGAGATGATAGGTCAAGGCCACGTGCCGACAGGTATCCGCCTTGGAAATCGTTCCCGCAAGCGCCTGGATGGTGGAATCGAAACGCAACGTCTGGGCCGTCATGAGCGGCACCCTAGCTGATTCCGCTGCCTCCGCCATCGTTCGTGCGACCGCTCCGGACATCGCCAACGGTTTTTCGATCAGCAGCGGTTTGTTGGCTCGGATTGCCTCGCCACAGATCACTGAAGTCAATGACGGCGGCGTGACCACGACGACAGCATCGACATGAGGGTCGGCGATTAACGCTCGAAAGTCGTTGTGAAAGCGCAGTCCATGTGTGTCGGCGAACGCGGCGCCTTGCAATGCATCTCTCCTGCAGACGGCCACCAGCGTGGCGCGCGGAGCGAGCTCCCGCATATGTTGCGCATATCGCATTCCGTGACGACCCAATCCGATCAAACCAATCCGTATACCCGGCACATCCACCTCCCACAGCGTGCACTGGACTCTCGAATGCTTTTAGATTACGCCCTCGCCACTCGCGTTTCATTATGAAAGACTCGCCAACGGTGAACAATTTCGGCGCGGTGATCTTCCCCCGATACCCGCCTTCCATATCAGCCTAGAAGATCCATCGACGACCACTCGGCTGAAATGCGGAAGCCGCAATCTTCATCAAAGCATCGCTCTAGATTTCACGGGTCCCGCATCAGGGATAAATTGACAGGCCGACAATCGCTCGTTATAGTACGGCGCCTGCGCGGCCGATCAACACGAGCCGGGGGGCTTCTCCATTCGAGGATTAGATGCTAAATCGGACGTCCCCTTTTTCTCCCGAGCAAATTGGAACCACTGCGGTACGTTTTCCTAGCGGCATTCCCATTCCGACCGCAACGGATGCCGCCGTCGATCCCTACTTTAAGACGCGTATCCCCAAGGAGGTTCAAGTCGAGGGCACCATGTTGTGGCCGCAAGAAAAGGGCACGTATCCCGGCATGATCGTCCTCCACGAGCGCTGGGGGCTGACTGCGCAGATCAAAAGCATTGCCATGCGTCTCGCGTGCGAAGGCTATATGGTGCTCATCCCCAACCTCTATGGACGGCAAGGAGGCATGGTGACCGCCAGCGCCGAAGTGGCGGATGCGCTGGTTGCACGAATCAAGGAAGCCGATACCTTGCAAGACATCAATTCCTGCTGCGAATTTTTAAATACGCGCGATCATATCAAGAAAAATATTCACGGGGTGGTCGGCTTTGGCATGGGCGGATCTCTGGCCCTTCGCTTTGCGTGCCAAAGAAAACGATTGCGTGCCGCAGTCGCCTTTTATGCCAAGGTAACGACGCCTCCAACAGTGCTGAAAGATTTGGTCTGTCCGATTCTGTATCACCGGGCGGGAGCCGATCCGTCGGTCACGGATGAAGACATGGTCTTGCTGGAAAAAGCCGCGCATGATTCCGGCAAAGTCATCGACATTCACACCTACGACGCCGCCCCACACGCCTTCTTCGATGACACGCGTAAGGACAGCTATCGATCCGACGCCGCCCAAAGCGCCTGGGAATCGACGGTCGCTTTCCTCGATACTCACGTGCACGCCGAACGCTGATCCGATCGGCGAATTCTTGCACTCCTTCGCTACCCTCGTCTCTTGATGATTCGGCATCATCTATCGGACAATACATTATGCGCATCGTCCTTCTTCTGACAGCTATGCTACTGACTGCGTCGTTGACTGATGAGCTCAGTGCTCAATCTGCTCAGGCCGATGAGCCGTTTTCGTCTGTTGTGAAACAAGCCGAAGCAAACGAGCTGTCGCAACTGAAGTCCGACGAAGAAGCAAAACTATTTTTTCTAGGTCGCCTGCGAGAGACGCTCGGTCTCACAGGCGCGGTACCCGAGAGCGCGGCAGCGCGATCCGGCAAAGGCAAATCTATCCAGCCACTCGTTTTTCCGCCTGAATGGGTCGAGGCCGGAATCAAATTGACTTCCGAATTGGCGACTCGTCAATTCGCCGATCGGCTTAAGCAGGAGGCGGATACGGGAGAGCTGGCAGCTATTCGGACCTTCCTAGATCAGACACGACCGCAACAGCACTGGCTCTCGACAGATACCTCCAGATCGGCACTCAATCGCGCCATCAGTCTTGCGACCGTGCTATCAGATTTCCCACCTGTGGCACCAGAGACGATCACTTCTGGTGAAATTGCCGACCGCTATTTTCAGCATCTGGATCGTACCTTTCCTCATTTGACCGAATCTTCGGAGTCCTGGATGCACGTTGCCGAGAACGAGGGCGCAGCCGGCATTCGTCGGCGACTCATGTCGTTTTGGGATGATACATCGATAGCTCATGCCAATTTAAGTGACTCTGAGAGGCAGGCCTGGGCGTCCCAATACTTCTTCACTCGACTAAAGCCGGTATTGACGGCCCAAGTCATCGCATCCGCCACAAGGGCCGACTCGGCGGCCGAGCAGGGCATTCAGTCACATTGGAAGGTCTTGCGAACCGCGTCCGAAACCACCCGGGAAATCAACGGGCAGGCGCGCCTCTGCGGCACCTGGCAGTGGACAATCCACAACCATCAGCGTCTTCTGGATCAGAAAGTCGCGATGGTCTTCGCCCATCCTGAAAATAAATCGTTTGCGGGTCCGCGACCCGCGAAAGCAGTCGTGCTTGGGGATGTCGTTTATTTGCGGTGGGAATTTCCCGGGGTCGTTCAGGAGGACAGTCTCCTCTTCACCGGAGAGGGACAACGATTGGAAGGCTCGTTTGTAAATTCATCGGGGGCGTGGGGTTCGATCACAGGAAAACGTACCGCCCCGTGCACTCCATGACTTAGTCATCTCTCCTTCTTCCTGCCCACCACGCGAGGGCAACCCATCCGGCAAGAAATGCAGCGCCACCGATCGGTGTAATAGCTCCCAGCCAACCCACGCCCGTTAAGGCGACCAAATAGAGGCTTCCCGAAAACAGAACAATGCCCGCCACCAAACACCAGCCGGCTCGCGACATCGCTCGATCCGATGTCTCGCTCATCTGTCCAATGATAAGCAACCCGAGCGCATGGTACATCTGATACCGGGCGGCCGTTTCAAAGACGTTAAGCTGCTCGGGAGTAAGCATCCCCGTTAGCGAATGCGCACCGAATGCGCCGGCTGCAACGCTGAGCCCCGCACTGACCGCTCCAAGTACGACAAATGTTCGATTCACACTCCCTCCAACTCTCGGGAACACTGCAAGCACAGTACAACCTGTACCTTCGTTGGACAAGTCGTATCCTCGCAAGTGCTTCATCTTAGCTATTCACCCAATGGGGAAATCGATTATCCCGTTACGATGACTTGGGACTGCTGTATAGACAATGACTTAGCAGCCATGTCCGATTGAAAGACACCAACGGCGGCTATCGGCCTGTCGTTTGCAGTCTTCCAGCATGTCAACATTCGTGGCTGAGGAGGCAATATGAAAATTCAATCATGGGCAATTATTGGAGCGATGCTGATTGTAGCGGGATGTCACACGGCAAGCCCCCTGTCATCGGAACAACGGGAGTTGGCGAAGTTTACGCGAACCGGGGCCATTCATGACATTCGAATTGGGGAAGTGGTCACACCGCCCCAGATAACCGTCAAGCCAGGCGATGAAGTTCGCTGGGTCAATGTTTGGACATCTCCAGGTCAACTCGTCTTTACGGATTCACTGGTCGACCGAGTCTCTTGCCAGAATAAATTCTCGGGAAAAGACGCAACAATATTGGCACCGAACGATTATATTAGCCTTTGTTTCTCCTCTCCCGGCACATACAAATACATTGCCCGCATGGGATCTCCAGTCCCGGGAGGGGAAAGGAATCTTTCAGGGATCGTGCAGGTGCAGATCGAAGACATCACTCCGGTTCAACCTGAAGGTCTACAACCCGTACAATCGAATCGATATTAGTTAATGCTCGGACGAACGTCTGAAGCACTCAAGTCTTATGAAGGTGTGACGCGAGCTGAGGAATACATTTCATACTTTAACTACTGGTTTTACTATACCGTCTAAACTGTTGTTTTTATCAGATATTATCTTATTAGCTTCATTTGCGATAAACGATCGAGGCCTTACAGCCGCACTAGATCTTTCCCTCCATAGGTTTGGCCCCGTCGGTTTTTTTGGTGCACCTGCCAAGTGATCACTCCACTTTCGTTTTCTTGATTTTCCGACCTTTTATGCTATGGTTTTTACTCGTAGCTCCGGCCAAAAGACGAGCGAGGGTCCATGGAAGCGAAGATACTTCCCGATAGCGTCAACGAGCTGCAGCAGAAAATTGCACATGCGGAAGAAGTCAAACGGATTTCGAATCAGATTCATGCCGCCAAGGATCTCGACCAAATTCTTTTGGATATGAACCGTGAAATTTTAGCGCTGTTCGAAGCCGAAGAACTCATTCTGTATGCCGTGGATCCCGAAAAAAAAGAAATTTACGGCAAGCTTCCGCATCTCGACGGTGTTGAAGAGATTCGGCTTCGGATCGACGAGCAGAGCATTGCCGGATTTACGGCAAAATATTTACGGCCCGTCAATATTCAAGACGCAAACGCAAAGGCCGATCTAACCCGTATTCATCCCGCCCTCTCTTTCGACAGCTCGTGGGACAAAAAAACCGGCTTTCGGACCAAACAGGTTCTCACCTATCCGATCGTTGCCGAAAATAAATATCTCATGGGCGTCATCCAACTTCTCAACAGGAAAGGCGAAGGACGTTTTACCAAGAAGGATGAAGAGTCGGTCGCTGAACTTGCCAAAAGCCTTGGCATCGCATTTTTTAATCTTCGTAAAATTGCTAAAAAAACGCTGACCAAGTTCGATTATCTCGTTGCCTCCAATAAAATTACCCAGAATGAATTGGATGCGGCGATTCATGAATCGCGCAAGGGAGTGAGCGATATTGAATCATTGCTGATTGAAAAATACAAAGTGCAGAAGTCTGAGATCGGCAAGTCGCTCAGTCAGTTCTACCAATGTCCCTACGTGGAATACGACGACCGCACCTTTATCGATCCTGAATTGCTGAGAAATCTCAACATCGATTACGTCAAGAAAAGTTTTTGGATCCCTTTAAAACGCAATAAGAACGTCATTGAAATTCTGATCGACGATCCCAACGCGCTGGAACGGGTGCAGGACATTCAGCGCATGTTCCCGGGCCAAACAATTCGGCTGTCGGTCGGCCTTCGTCGAGACATCGCCCAATTTTTCCGTTCTGCAACCGGCCAAGTCGACCCCACCTCCACGGGAGATGCAGGATCGATTACCGATATTCTGGGCGAGTTGGTGAATGATGCGCAGGTTGAACAACAAGAAGACGCCGCCGCCTCTGCGATGGGCGTCGACGAGAATGACAACGTCATCGTGCGTCTGGCCAATAAAGTCATCGCCGACGCCTACCGCCTGGGCGTGTCGGACATTCACATCGAACCGTATGGGGACAAGCGTGAGACTGTGGTTCGATTCCGCGTTGATGGCAGCTGTTCGGAGTACATGAAGATACCGGCCATTTACCGTCGCGCCATCGTGTCGCGTCTGAAAATCATGGCGATGTTGGATATTGCGGAACGGCGCAAGCCCCAGGATGGGAAGATCAAGTTCAAAGTCAGCGGAGGAAAAGAAATCGAGCTTCGTGTCGCCACCGTTCCGACCGCCGGCTACAACGAAGATGTCGTCATGCGTATCCTTGCCGCGAGCGAGCCCTTGCCCCTCGACAAAATGGGGTTCTCCGAACGGAATCTCCGAGAGCTGAAGAAAATCGCCGAGAAACCCTATGGCATTATTCTCTGCGTCGGGCCCACCGGCTCCGGAAAAACGACCACACTGCACGCAGCGCTGGGACACATCAACACACCGGAACGAAAAATTTGGACGGCGGAAGACCCCGTGGAAATCACGCAATACGGACTTCGCCAAGTACAGGTCCATCCAAAGATCGGCTTTACCTTCGCCGTCGCTATGCGCGCATTTCTCCGGGCTGATCCCGATGTCATCATGGTCGGTGAAATGCGGGATAAAGAGACGGCAGAGACAGGCATCGAAGCCTCGCTGACCGGTCACTTGGTGTTCAGCACCCTTCACACCAACAGCGCCGTCGAAACTATCACCCGTTTGCTGGACATGGGATGCGACTCCTTCAGCTTCGCCGATGCGATGTTGGGAGTGATGGCACAACGGCTGTGTAAAAGAATTTGCAAGGAATGCACGGAAGAATATCGACCTACTCAGGAAGAGTACGACGAGCTTGCCCAAGGGTACGGGAGCGAGCTATGGGAGAAGCTCGGTAAAAAATATGATGCCAACTTCAAACTGAGGCGAGGCAAAGGGTGCGATCAGTGTAACCGGACCGGTTTCCGCGGTCGGATCGCCCTTCACGAATTATTGCTCGGCACGGATCGCATCAAGCGTTCGATTCAAAGCCACGGCAAAACGGAGGAAATGTTACACATCGCCCTCGAAGAAGGAATGACGACGCTCGTGCAGGACGGCATTCAGAAAGTGTTGCAGGGCTTGACCACGTTTAAACAAATCAAAGCGGTCGCGATCAAGTAATGGTCGAGAAGGGTTGGCTGCAGTCCGCACTGATAGTGCAATCAACTGTCATGCTAGAGTTTGAGAAAATTTTGCAGCAAGTCTTTCCCCGCCTTCGTCAGAATCGATTCAGGATGGAACTGAACGCCTTCCACGCCTAGCCCACGGTGCCGCATCCCCATGATTTCCCCTTCCGCAGTCTCCGCCGAGACCTCAAAGCAGTCGGGCAACGTGTCACGCTTGACGATGAGAGAATGGTAGCGCGTTGCCTCGAAAGGATTGGGGAGATCCCGAAAGAGAGTTTTCCCGTCATGATGAATCATCGAGGTCTTTCCGTGCATTAACTTTTCCGCGCGGACCACTTCGCCACCGAACGCGACGGCCAACGATTGATGGCCGAGGCAGACGCCCAAGAGTGGAAGCCGCCCGGCAAAGTGCCGGATGGCGACGACGGACAGCCCCGCTTCGTTGGGTGTACACGGTCCCGGCGAAATGACGAGCCGTTGCGGATGCAACGATTCGATCTCCTCGATCGTGATTTTATCGTTTCGATAGACCCGAACATCTTCCCCTAATTCCCCGAAATACTGCACGAGGTTATAGGTGAAGGAATCGTAGTTGTCGATCATGAGCAGCATGAGGTGTGTTATTCGTTAGCCATGAGCGTGTGGGAGTGCTGAACGTACGAAACCCGATGGACGCCTATTCTAAACCTCGTTCGGCCAATTCAATGGCCTTCATCATGGCCCCGGCTTTGTTGCACGTTTCGTCGTATTCCCGTTCCGGGTCCGAATCGGCCACAATTCCCGCGCCGGCTTGAATGTATGCCTGACGCCCTTTGATCACGACTGTCCGGATGTTGATCGCCATGTCCATGTTTCCCGAGAAACTGAAATATCCCACGGCGCCGGCGTACGGGCCCCGACGAGTGGGTTCGAGCTCCTCGATGATTTGCATGGCCCGAATTTTCGGCGCGCCAGACACAGTCCCCGCGGGGAAACAGGCCTGGAGCACATCATAGGACGATTTGCCGGCATCGAGCCGCCCCGTCACTTGCGACACCAAGTGCATTACATGCGAGTAGCGCTCCACGCGCATCAGCCCATCCACGGTCACGGACCCTCGCGTAGCCACTCGGCCGATATCGTTTCGCCCAAGGTCAACGAGCATGATGTGTTCGGCTCGCTCTTTGTCGTCGGCTTGCAGTTCCCGCTCCAACCCCCGGTCCTCTTGCTCCGATGCACCGCGTTTTCTTGTACCGGCAATCGGACGCAAGGAGACACGCCCCTCTTCGCAACGAACCAGGGTTTCGGGGGACGACCCTACCAGCTCGACATCCCCGATCCTGAGATAATACATATATGGAGAGGGATTGACGAGGCGCAGCGCCCGATAAATCTCGAAGGGACTCGTTTGAATCCGCGTCTCCCACCGCTGGGAGACGACGGTCTGCACGATATCCCCCGCGCGGATATATTCCTTTGTGCGCATCACCATTTTTTCAAAATCAGCACGGCTCATGTTCGACGAAAAGTTTATCGGTTTGCGGCGAGCCGCAGCGCGCTCCCGGCGCAAGGGACGTCGTAGCCGCTCGATCATGCCATCGATGCGCGACGCGGCGTCCTTGTATGCGCGTTGAACAGCGGCGGCCTTCGAAGATGCCACGTGCGCATTGGCGACGACTTTAATCGTGTGGGCGACGTTGTCAAAAATCAATAGCGTATCGGTCAGGAGAAATGCGGTAAGCGGAAACCCGGCATCATCTTTGCGCTTCCCCGGAATATCCTCGAAATAGCGCACCATGTCATAACTTAAATAACCGACCGCCCCCCCGACGAACGGCGGCAGCTCCGGCACGGCGACCGGCCGATATTCGGACATGACCTTCCGCAGCCGATCGAGCGGCGTGTCGCCGGGCCGATCACTGAGTGGGAAGCGCTCTACACGAGAGCCTTTTGCGATCGCCACGGCATCGGCATCCGCATGAAGCAAGACCGGGGATCCGCTGCCGAGAAACGAATAGCGCGCCCACTTTTCCCCGCCCTCGACGCTTTCCAGCAGATACGCTGACGGCCCATGATCGATTTTTTTGAACGCGGAGACCGGCGTTTCAAAGTCCGCAAGAATCTCTCGATATAAGGGGATGACATTCCCCTCCGATGAGAGCGCCTTGAACGCATCGAAGCTAAGCGAATAGGACGGTCTGGCCATGTATTATTGATATCCGACGATGAGCTTCTGACCCACTTCGATCATGTTATCGCGAAGATGATTCCAGTCCTTCAATTGACCGACCGGAACGCCATATTGCCGTGAGATCCGGAATAAGGTGTCGCCTGGTTTTACCTCATGACGAATCGTCGCGCCTTTGTCCATATCGGGAAAATCAGTCACCGGAGCTTCGGCTTTTTCGGCGCGAGGCTCGACAGGTAAGGCAGCCGACGGCTTCGGCTGAGCCTTGGCGCGTGCTTTTGGCTTGGATTCGAGCGCTTCTCGACTCGTGATCGCCGCCGCTTCCCGGAGCGCGTCGTTTTCTTCCTTAATCCTCGCCGCCTGTTCGCGAACAGCCTGCAATTGCGCCGCCAATTCCCGATTCTTTGCCTCCAGTTCGGGCACGTCACGTTTCAGGCGCTTGGCCTCCGCATCAAGATCCCCGGTACGTTTTTCTTCCTGCGCCAATAGTCGCTGGAAGTTGAGCGCTCGATTTTTCTCCGCTTCATACTGCTCTTTCATCACGCAGCCGCTCAACCCGACTCCCACGGCGCATACGAGTAGGGCACTCCATATTGAACCTCTGTTCATCATAGTCTCCATCCCTTATCGCGAACTACCCAGGCATGAAACTCGTTCACCCTTGATTCACAAGGCAGAAGGATAGAACCGGCACGCGAGGAAAGTCAAAGGCCGCATGGCAAACCCGGCGGTTTGACCCTCCGACGAACGCTATGTTACGGTTTGAAAATCGATGGCTGCCACGGACACACCGTCTTCCTCCCCTTCACCGCGATCGGTGATCGTCGATGGCGTGTCGCTGCGCTTGGCGCAACCGATCACGTCGTCGCAAGAATGGATCGGCGGGCGAGAGACTCTGACACAGCTCCTGGCGTGCTGGCTCGTGCTCGATGAAAAAGATCTTCCACTCTCTCCTCGCATCACCGGCCCTCCCGGCATTGGAAAAACCACATTGGCGATGTCGGGCGCGCGCGAACGTAAACAAGATCTGTACATCTTTCAATGTACGGCTGATACCAGGCCTGAAGATCTGCTGATCACGCCTGTCCTCGCCGAATCGGGCACCATCGCCTATCACGCCTCCCCACTGGTCTCAGCGATGTTGACGGGACAGGTCTGCGTGTTGGACGAAGGCAACCGGATGAATGAAAAGAGTTGGGCGTCCCTTGCCGCGCTCCTCGACTATCGCCGCTATATCGAATCGATCGTGGCGGGAATCCTTGTCAATGCCCATGACAACTTCCGCTGCTGCGTCACGATGAACGAGGATGCCTCGACGTATGAAGTGCCCGATTACATCCTGTCGCGGCTCCAACCGACGCTGGCCGTCGGCTATCCGGCGCGACACGATGAACTGGCGATCCTCCGTTACCATTTGCCATTCGCTCCAGCAGAAATGTTGGCCTTGACCGTCAATTTTCTGCAAGACGCGCATCAGCTCAATTTGGATTTTTCAGTGAGGGACGGCCTGCATCTCCTGCAGTATGCCCTCAAACGTCTGTCTCAGGACTCCGCCCATCCCCTGGCAAAAGATACCGTCTGGCGCGAAGCCGTCAGTAAAGTGCTTGGGGAAGAAGCGCTGGATTTGGAAGGCCTGTCCAAACGGAGAGCGCGAGCGCTGGGAGGCCAAGCCCTTCCGCAAGGGCTGGGAGATTTCTTTTTCGAAGGCAATGATCCGCTCCATCCCGACCGCTGATTCCCCGCCGGCTTCATCGGGACGGAGAAGTCCTCGCGTTTGTTCGAGGCCCAAGTGAAACGACGATCATGCGCCCATTGAGCGATGCCGCCAAGACGGTGCTCCGTCTCTCCCCTCGCATCGAGGTGCTCCCCATCCTTCATGGAAGCGGAGATGTCGCGCAAGAGGTCCGTGAAACCTTGATCGGTCGCCCATTCGATTGTGTGGCGGTCCCTCTTCCACCGTCATTCGAATCAGCCGTGGAATCTGCCGTCTCCTACCTTCCGCATCTCAGTCTCGTGGCAGTGCCCGAGCCCGACAGCGACGAACCGACTGTCACGTTTGTACCAGTGGACCCCTGTCAGCCGGTCATTATGGGCATACGAGTGGCCATGGGCGAGTCCATCGCCCGTGCCTATATCGATCGTGAGGTAGAACATTTTGAGCCCACCTCGTTTTCGGCTCCCGATCCCTATGCGATAAAACACATTCCCCTCGCCGCCTTTAGCGCCGCGCTCATTCCGTCTCTGACCCCGCCCATCGAAGGAAGCCAACGCGCGGCACGCATCGCGTGGATGGCCTTCCGGCTGCACGAATTGGAATTGGAGTTCGAGTCGATTCTATGCTTGTGTCCTATTGCCGATTGGCCCTGGCTACGTGACGCCTATCATCAGCGAACATCGTACATCCTTCCCGAGTCGCCTGCGGGTCGTCCATCAATCTATTCTGCCGATCCGCATACGCTTTATTTCCTGTTGGGAGAGTTACCGTTTACCACGGCGCTGTACGAGCACAGACGAGCGGAGCTGCGCTCGGATCGCCACATCTCAGTCGACGGAATAAAAGAGCTGTTATTGGAAACCCGGACGCGGTGGGCGGCCCGCCATGAACGAGACGATGGATCGATTCCCAACTGGGTAACCCCCCAACTCTTGCAGCGTTATCTGCAATACGTGCGAAACCTGGCGCTGATGGCGCATCGACTGACGCCGGATCTGTATACACTGGTCTTAGCTGCAAAACAGATAGCCGGGGACGACTTTGCCGTCATGCTGTTGGAGACGGCCAAGACATACGACCTGCACGATGACACGGCCCTCCCGTATTCCCACCCCACGGTCTCCGTCGGCATTGAGAAACTGGAACTCCCCGACGGGGAAGTGGTCCGGGCAAAGAATCGGTTGCAAGGCCCCTTGCTTCAGTGGCGCTCTCTCTCGCTTCGACCGCAGCCGGCACCGATCAAGAGCCGCACCTGGGCCCTTCAATGGAACCCGTTTGGCCAATGCTCGTGGCCGGCCGAAGACCACCGCATCGAAAGTTTTACGCGTCACGTGCGCGACCAGGCGAAAGCCCTGCTCGGCGCCGATCTCGCCCGTGCGGAAAAGTTCACCACGTCCGTCAAAGACGGCATCGATCTACGCGAGAGTTTGCGTCATTGGCACGCCCTTCCGTCTCCGGGGACGCGCAAAAGGCAGTCCGATTCAGCGGCGCCGCCTCGGCCGACCGGGCCGAGCAAGCCGGAGATTTATGTCAAAGAAATCCCACCGGGGCGGGGGCAAGTCGAAGCCGTTGTCTTCTTGTTCGAAATCCCTGCGGACCCGCATGTCTATTCATGGCGCGCCACGTGGTATGCGGAGCATGAAGAAGAATCAACGCTCTGTTTTTATGCCAGCCCATTTCAGGACGCGATGGTCGGACCGGGGATTGGCCAGTCTCGCTATGGGGGAGCCCTGTTTCTCTTTCCACCGCGGCCGATTCAAAATATTTGGGACGACCCGCGACTGGACTTCACCCAGACACTTGAGGAACGGCTGATTGCCGCCGCAGCGCTGCATTCTCGAGAAACCCATGTCGTCCTCGTCTCGCCGGTTCCTCCCCGCGCGCACTGGCGGCGTATTGTCCGCACGCTCCATCGGCGGTTGATCACCATTCCGCTCGGTCGTTTTTCGGGTCAGACTGTAGATCGGCTCAGACGCTTCCATGTGCTGAATGGACACGACATTCGAAGCTATGCGGGACGCTTCATTCGAGAATAACCTCCTCAACCATTGTCAGAGCACAGTGAAGCACACGTCCTCGACAGATCAGCCCACTCTTCAAAAGATCCAACAACGGATCGAGACGCTGCGCGCAGAGATCCGCCGTCACGACCATCTGTACTACGTCAACAATCGTCCAGAAATATCCGATGAGGCCTATGATGCACTCTTTCAAGAGCTGACGCGGCTTGAAGATGCGCATCCGGATCTTGTGACGCCCAATTCGCCGACGCAGCGGGTGGGCGGCGCGCCTCAGACGGGTCTCAAAAAAGTTCAGCACGAACGCCCCATGCTCAGCTTGGACTCCATCACAGTTGCGGATGACGTCCGCGCCTTCGACAAACGGGTCCGTCGCGAAGTGGGAAGAGAATTGGATCGCGATCTTTCGCAAGAGATCGTGCACTACACCGTCGAACCGAAGTTCGACGGGCTTTCTGTCGAGTTGGTCTACGAGCACGGCCGATTCGTGAGGGGCGCTACACGCGGCGACGGCACGACCGGCGAGGATGTCACCATCAACCTTCGCACGATGCGCTCGCTGCCGCTCCAGTTACACGCTGCGGAAGACCCACCCGCCCATCTCGTGGTGCGCGGAGAAGTGTACATGCCGCTTGGTGACTTCCAAGCGTTGAACCGTCGCATCACCGAGCGCGGCGAGGAAGCGTTTGCGAATCCTCGCAACGCGGCCTCCGGAGCGTTGAGGCAACTGGACTCCAGAATTACTGCGGAACGTCCCTTGGTCGTGACCTGTTATGAGATCATGGTTCAGTCCGGTCCGGCCGAGTCGACGCATGAAGCGGAATTGCAACGTCTGTCGGCATGGGGCCTGCCCATTCCATCTCTGAGCCGTACGTACCCGTCCATCGATGAGGTGATCGCCTTTCACGCCGAAACGGCGGCAAGACGCGATGCGCTGCCGTTCGAAATCGACGGCGTCGTCGTCAAATTAAACCGATGCGATTGGCAAGCCTTACTTGGGGAAAAATCCCGGAGTCCGCGTTGGGCCATCGCCTACAAATTCGCGGCGCGCAAAGAAATCACGCAGGTACAGGACATTGCCGTATCGGTCGGACGAACCGGCACGCTGACGCCGTTGGCGCTGTTAAAGCCCGTCGATGTCGGAGGGGTCACTATCAGCCGGGCGACCCTGCATAACGCCGATGAAGTCGCCAGAAAAGACGTCCGGGTGGGCGACACGGTCAAGGTGGAACGTGCCGGCGATGTGATCCCGGCCATCACCGAACGCATCGATGTGCCGGGTCAGCAGCGGGCGGAGCCCTTTCGCATGCCGGACCACTGTCCGGTCTGCGGCTCAGCGGTCGCCCATGAAGGCGCGTACCATTACTGTTCTGGAAAAGCCGCCTGCCCGGCCCAATTGAAGGGCGCGCTTGAACATTTTGCCTCGAAGAACGCGCTCAATATCGTCGGGCTTGGGAAGAAGACTGCCGCACAGTTGATCGGCAGCGGCCTGGTCGGCAATCTGGCCGATCTCTTTGCACTCACGAAAGATCAAATTTTGACGCTCGAAGGATTTGCCGATCGCTCTGCATCCTTGTTCATGGAAGCCCTCGAGCAGAGTAAGCAGGTGTCGCTCGCACGCTTTCTCCATGGCCTCGGCATTCGTCAGGTGGGCGAACATACAGCCAAGGTCCTCGCTCGTCGATTCGGGTCGCTCGATGCGATCATGACGGCCGAGCGCGCGACATTTGAAAGCGTCCATGAGATCGGACCTGAAATCGCCGCGAGCCTGGAGTCTTTCTTTCAGGAAGCGCATAACCGACAGGTCATCGATCGATTGCTCCGCCTTGGATTGACCATCACTTCAGAAACCGTTCTCGCGGCCGGTCACGGCCGCGCCCTAGAAGGAAAGATCTTTGTCTTCACCGGCACCCTGGAGCGAGTGAGCCGCCAAGATGCGAAACGCCGAGTGGAGGAACTCGGCGGACGCGTGACGTCCGGCGTCAGCAAGCAGACGGACTATGTGGTGGTCGGCCACGATCCGGGATCAAAGCTCGACGAGGCCACCCGGCTCGGCCTGGCCATCCTGACCGAATCTGAGTTCGTCGCTTTGCTCGAACAGACTTGACTTCCCTGCGGCTCAGTGGGACAGTGGGAGAGTTTATCTTTTCCTCATAGCCGTGGCCATTGGAGTTCGACTCGTGAACCCGATGCGTCGTCCTCACATCCCGCGCCGGACAAAGACCTTTCTCGCCTTCGCGACCGGTCTCGTCGTGTGCGCGGCTGTTCTCACGGCCATGCAGTATTACCTCAGCACGCGCACCCTCGTAACCGAATGGGAGACTAAATCCGCCGAGTATGGTCGTCTCCTGGAATTGGCGTTCGAGCCGTTTCTCGCCACCAATGACCGGAGCGGAGCCAGTCATGCGTTGACGCAAGCCCTTTCGATTCCCGGTTTGAAGTCCATCACCGTGGTCGATGCGCAAGGCACGATCGTGGCCGACTCCAAAGAGCACGGCGTCGGCAGCCGCTTCTCCATCCCTCTCGATGCGCTTCGGCGCGCCCTAGAACAGGAGGCGGATACCGACATTACCTGGGTCGAAACAAGAGACTCGGTCAGGACGCGATTCCTATTGACCCCCATCAAAAGTCGGCCAACCGATGGAGTCTCACCGCCCTCGACGCAGGGCGCCCTCTTGATTGGCCTTGATCTCTCTCCGCTCGACCGGTTGATCCAATCCAATCTGTACTACCTCCTCGCGGTCAATGGGCTTTCGGTGGTCGCCCTCATTTTCATGTTGTGGGTCGTCATCCGCTTCGGACTCATGAAACCCTTTCATCTGTTTGATACAGCCGTTTCGCCTGTCTCCGGCCCCCCCGAGGGGACCGGCCAGCCGCAGTCGTCCGATGAACTGGCCACACTGTCGGAAAGCTTCACCCGCATGACCACGGCCTTGCAGGAAAGCGACGACTTCAATCGCGCCACCTTGAACTCGCTCCCTGCCCATGCCGCCGTACTGGATAAAGAGGCCCGGCTGCTTTCCGTGAATACTGCATGGGAACAATTTGCCAAGAATAATGGAGAACTCTTTCCTTCGAACGGCGGCGGCCTGGTCAACTATCTTAAGGCGTGCCGGCCCCCATCCAAAAGTTATGGCACCCAAGCACAGGAGGCCCTTGCGGGCATCCGATCGGTCCTAAACGGAAACGCCTCGTCCTTCACACTCGACTATGCGTTGTTGTTGCCCTCGGACCATCGCTGGTTCATGTTGTCGGTGCTGCCCCTTAAACGGCAGCAGGGCGGCGTCCTTGTCACGCATACCGATATTACGGAGCGGCGGCGCGCCGAGGATGCCTTATTGCGCGGGATGACGGAGACCGAGCGTGTGCGGACGCGCCTCGACACACTCTACGCGACAATTCCCATCGGTCTGATGTATCTCACGCCGAATCTGATCGTGGAGCGCGTCAGTCGCTCCATGGCCAAATTTCACGACCGGTCTGTAGGCGAGCATCTCAACCAGCGCCTCTCCAACGTCCTTCCGCCCGATCGCTGGACGCGATTCAAACCCATCCTGGAACAGGTCCTTCAGACCCGCACGGCCTATCATGGATTGGAAGAGTCGATTCCCGATTCCCGCATGCCGGGCGGCATGCGCATCCTGCTTTCGCATTGCGATCCCGATCTCAACGAGGACGGCACCGTCCGCGGCATTCACGTCTCGTCACACGATGTGACGACCGAGAAGCAGGTGGAAAAGGAACACGAGCGGAATCTCAAGGAATTGAAAGCGAAAAATCGGGAACTGGATCAGATGGCGATTCGCGATCCGCTCACAGGGCTGTACAACCGTCGTTTTTTTGACGAAGCCCTTACCCGCGAGTGGCAGCAATTTCAACGCAGCGGGGAAGCGTTTACAGTCATCATCATGGATGTCGACGCGTTCAAAGCGATCAATGACGATCATGGGCACGAAGCGGGAGATCGCGGATTGCAGCAGGTGAGCGCCACCCTCAGAACCAATTTGCGCGAGAGCGATCTGATCGCCCGAGTGGGAGGAGACGAGTTCGCCGCCTTGCTGCCGCGAACCGACACGGAGCAGAGCCGGCAAGTGATCGAGAAATTGTGCGATGTCCTTCAATCGTTGCGCTTGACGACCGCCGAACGCGATATTCCCATGTCATTGAGCGTGGGCGCCGCCACGGTTCCGGGATTTCCACCGGTCACCTCCGCGGCGGAATTGTTGCGGGTGGCCGATAAGCGGATGTACGAAACCAAACGCGTGACGTCAGCTCGTCGAGCCGACGCTGGTTGAGTCGGGAGTGTGAGCTTTCTCTTCTTTGAAGATCTGCACACTCTTAATCGATTTGTGATCGGCCTCATGCACGACTAACCGGCATTGGCCGAGCCTGATTTCCTCGCCGACAGCCGGGATGCGGCCGAGGTAATCCTGAATGAGCCCGCTGATTGTCGTCGCCTCGTCGCCTAATTCCACCTTGAGAAATTCGTTGATCCGCCGAACGTCGGTCCGGCCGTGGACAAGGATCTGGCTTTTCCCGATTCGCTTGATCAGCTCTTCGGTAATATCCGTTTCGTCCATGATTTCGCCGACGACCTCTTCCAATAGATCTTCCAAGGTCACCAGTCCCATCACGCCGCCGAATTCGTTGACCACAATCGCCATGTGCCGTTTGTCGGCCTGGAATTGCTTCATCAAGTCGTCCGCAGTCTTTCCTCGCGGCACGAAGAGCGCCTGAGTCGCCACGTCCTTCAGCCTGGATTCGTACCGGCCCTGGGCCAACCCCATCAGGGCTTTGTCACGATACAGAATGCCGGTGATGTTATCGAGCGTCGTATCGTAGACGGGAATGCGGGAATACTTCGATTTGAAAATCGCCTCTTGCGCATCCTTGAGACGTAAATTTCCTTCGAGCGCAAACGTATAGAGGCGCGGTGTCATCGCATCTTCGGCGGTAATATCCTTGAGTTGGAACACGTTCTTGATCATTTTCACTTCTTCGGTTTCGATCATGCCTGCGCGCCCTCCCTCGTCGAGCATGATCTTGACCTCTTCTTCCGAGACGTGGGGAACGGTGACGCCCTTTCCTCCTGTCAACGCGTTAATCACAGGTTCCAAGACCAGCAGAATCGGCTTCATGAGTTGCTGGACCCAATAGACGGGATAGGCCATCGCAAGGACCACGGTCAGCGCATGTTTAGCTGCCAGCGTTTTGGGGACGATATCGCCGAAAATCAGCAGCACGAACGTGAGCACGCCGATGACGATGGCCAGCGCCTCCGATCCGAAGAGGCGCAGCGCAATAATCGTGGCGAAAGACGCCGCCCCCGTATCGACGAGCCGATCGCCGATCATGATGATCGACAACAGGCGTTGAGGATTGGAGCGCAAGGACAACACCAATGCGGCTCGCTTTCCACCGGCGTCGGCCAGCGCGCGCAACCGTGTCTCGTTCACGGAGAAGAAGCCGATCTCGGCCGCAGAAATAATCGCAGAAAGGGCGATAAGACTCAGAACGATGAGATAATCCATGAGCAACTAGATAATCGGGGCGTATGGCGAAGATAGGAAAGTGCCCCCCGCCACAGGGGTACTGAGAAGCATCCGGCCGGAAGCAACGTCGGATCTACGGCACCGGAATCGTCTAGGGTCACCGTCATCCATAGGCGATAGTACTATCATAGCTTGAACATTTTAGGCAACAAGCCCACACCAAACATCAAGACAATCAATGCCTTAATTTATTTTATTGGAAACAAATCACTCCTCCCGAACGATCAATGACTCGACCTGAAACTGCCTGTCGAGTCGATCGGCCATAGCGGCCGCTTCCCCTTCTGAAACGAATCGCCCAACAAACACGCGATAGCGTATGCCACCCGCAAGATCGACCCGACTCAATCGCACGTCACGGTACGACCCAAGTTTCGCGATGAACGCCTGCGCTCGTGTTCGATCTCCAAATGACGCGACTTGAATGCTGAATGCTCCGCCATCGTCGGGACGGCCACGATATCCGATCACCATGAGATCTACGTCATGCGTGCCTTCACCGATCATGCCGAGTTGAAGGGCGGCAGCCTGCGAGAGATCGAGAATGCGACCGCGTGCAAAGGGACCCCGGTCATTGATACGCACGATCACTTTCCGATCGTTATACAGCGAGCGAACCTGAACCATGGCGCCGAACGGCAGCGTCCGGTGGGCGGCAGTCAGATCACGCATGTCGAATAGCTCGCCATTCGCCGTGCGATGCCCGTCGAAGCCGGGTCCGTACCATGAAGCCATTCCCCGTTCGTGGTAACCGACGGGATATGACGACGGGTCGCCCGTCCCCTTCATCGTCCTTTCGGCACATCCCGAGAGGACGAAAATGAGCATCACACCGGCGATGCAGGCGAACGATCGACAGATGGATAAGGTACGGGCGGGGAACGGGGCCTTCCCGGAATTCACCAATGGGCACAAAGGCGATCGACGGATGATGGAGCCCGTCAAAAAACGTCCAGCGATTCTTCCTGCAAAATATCCATCGCCTTCTTGGTGTTCGAGACGGTCAAGATGACGACCGCTTTGCCGCCCTGCCGGGACGGCGTGTAGTAGCCGCTGGTAATATTGATTTTCGCTTCTTTGAGATGTTCCGCCACTTCGCTGAGCGCGCCCGGCTTGTTGTCCAAACTCAGCACGAGAGCGGGCTCTTCGCGAAAGGCGATCTTGCCCTGTTTCAGCGCCACCCGCGCTCGGTCCAAATCGGCGACGACAAAACGAAGCGTGCCCTTTCGGATCTTGGCTGTCCCAATTCCTTCTGCCGCTGAAAAGGCCTTGATATTCACCCCGGCTGCTCCGAGAACAGAGGCTACACGCGCGAGGACACCGGGCTTGCTTTGTTCGGTAATGACCAGTTGCGTCGTCGTTGGCATAAGCGGATCTCCTTGTGATATAGACCACCGGTCCGCAGTGGCGGCTCCTTCCTTATCATACTGGTCACGTCGAGTATAGAGGATATGTAGTTTCCGGCAGGGAGGACCAGCCCGTTGGAAGGCAGGCGATGATGCGGTCATGAAACGAAAGCGGCGTTGGTGGCGGCCGGTCCTCTGGTCTTTGCTTGTTGTCGTCGGCACGTTGGCCGCGTATGGATTTCTCCTGTACGCCACGCTGAGCCTGCCCCGCGCTGAAGACCGACCATCGCTGAGAATCTATAGTCTGCCGTTTCCCCTCGCACCAGAGACGAAGATCGAGAAAGTGCGTTTACAGGAACGGCTCACACATCTGGGTTACCGACCCGTGTCTCGAAAGATTCAAGCGCCCGGTGAATACCGCATCAGCGGGTCGTCGGTCGATCTCTACCTCCGCGACTTTCTCTACCCTCAGGGACTCATACAGGCGCAAGCGGTCCGCCTCGACTTCAGTGACGATCGGCTCGCCCGTGTTATGAGTCTTACCGAAACGCAGACTACCGAAGCGCATTCGCTCGAGCCTCAACTCATCGGCGGTGTACTGGAAGCGTCGCGCCAGGTGCGCGATTGGCTGTCGCTCTCAGCGATTCCACCGCAAATGATCGATGCCGTCCTCTCGATTGAAGATCATCGATTTTATGAACACCACGGGGTGGATCCGCGCGGCATTCTCAGGGCCGCCTTTCAAAATATGAAAGGGGGAACTGTCGTTCAGGGGGGTAGCACCATTACCCAGCAGTTGGCCAAGAACCTCTACTACACGCAACAGCGCACCTTCGTTCGCAAGATCAAGGAAGCGCTCGCCGCCTTCATCCTGGAGATGAAATATACGAAACAGGAGATTCTGGAAAGCTATCTGAACGAAATCTACCTCGGCCAATCCGGTTCCGTCGCCATCTATGGCATTGGGCAAGCGGCGCACTACTACTTCGGAAAATCGCTCTCCCAGCTCACCATCCCGGAAGTAGCATTATTAGCGGGCATGATCAAAGGCCCGAATACGTATGCCCCGGTGCGCAACGCGAAACGCGCGCAGCACCGTCGAGATCTCGTACTTCTGCGGATGAAGCAGGAAGGCCGCATTTCCGAAAAGCAATATCAGGTCGCCGTCAAATCGCCAATCCGAGTGACGACTCTTCAGCACGGGGTAGCCGATGCTCCGTACTTTATGGACTACATTCTCTCGCAAATCGAGGATGCCCCGGACAGTCTGCAGACTGATCAGCGCGTCTTCACGACGCTGGACCTTGAAATGCAGCGGCGTGCCGAAGACGCGCTCACTGCCGGCTTATCGCGCCTGGAATCCAAGTATCGATTTCTCACAAAGACGCAGGATCGTTTACAAGGCGCGCTGGTCGCCATCGACCCGACGACCGGCTCCATCCTTGCGATGGTCGGTGGACGCGACTACCGCACCAGTCAATTCAATCATGCCGTTCAAGCCAAACGCCAAGCCGGATCCTTATTCAAGCCATTCGTCTATCTTACGGCGTTCGAGAAAGCGCGCTCGGGAAACGAGACGGTCCTTACACCGGCAACCTTGATCGACGACAGTCCGCTCACCTTCCCAGAGGGAGACTCTTCTTGGACGCCTCACAATTACGACCGCCAATTTCACGGACAGGTCACGGTCCGCACAGCTCTGGAACAATCGCTGAACGTCCCCGCCGTTCGCATCGCCCAATCGGTAGGCATTCCGGAGATCACGCGCACGCTTCGCGCAGTCGGCATTCAAGGCCCGCTGGATGAACATCTGCCTCTCGCCTTGGGAAGCTCCGAAGTCTCCCTGCTCGAGATTACGAGCGCGTTCGGAGCGCTGGCGCACGCCGGTCGCTATGTGCCGCCGGAGGGCCTCACGATGGTCGTCGAACAGGTGGGGGAGCAAACGGGGCGAACCATTCGTCGGCAGAATACGGAGGCCACGCGGGTGTTCTCTGCGCAATCGACATATCTCATGACCTCGATACTGCAAGGCGTCGTACAGCGTGGAACGGCTGTGTCGGCAAAGAGCTGGGGTCTGGCCGCGGCGATCGCCGGAAAAACGGGGACGACGGACGATCATCGCGACGCCTGGTTTATCGGATACACACCGAATCTGGTCATCGGGGTCTGGGTGGGATTCGACGGCGGGACAACCCTCAAACTCACCGGGGCTCAAGCCGCGCTTCCGATCTGGGTCGAGTTTTTTCGTAAAGCCGTCCCTTCCGCATCGATCAGCTTTCCTGTCCCCCCAGGGATCGTCACCAGAACGATCGATCCCAAAACGTCTCAATTAGCAACCCCCGCCTGTCCCGACTCCTTCGAAGAGACCTTCATGGAAGGAAGTGAACCGACGGTATTTTGTGAACTGCACAATCCCAGTGTTATCGATCGAATCAAAGATTTATTTGGCATGTGATGCATTCTACGCGAGTTGCATCGCATTAGAGGTTTTCGCTAAGGTACGGCGCGATGCGTTCACGATCTCTTCTTCCACCGGTGTTGGCCGGGTTGACCGGCGTGCTCTCTCCTCTTTGTTTTCCAAATTTCGATCTGGGCTGGCTGGCATGGATCTTTCTCGTTCCGTTACATGTCGCGATCGACGAGGTTCCGCCACGGCGCGCGTTTTGGCTGGGATGGATGGCTGGACTCATCGGCTTTATGGGGATCATGAGTTGGGTCGTCACCGCCATGCACATGTACGGAAAGATGCCCTTGCTTTGGAGCTATGTGGCCTTGACGCTTCTGTCCGCCTATCTCGGCCTCTACGTCGCGGTCTATGCCATGACGGTCACCTGTTTGCGCCGAGCGCTTTCGCACAATGCCATCCTGGCGGCGCCGTTTGTGTGGGTCACGCTGGAATTCATCCGCACCGTGCTGTTCTCGGGTCTCCCCTGGGCTCTCCTGGGATATTCCCAATCCGAATGGCTCGCGGCCATTCAAATCGCGGATCTTTCCGGTGTGTATGGCGTGTCATTCGTCATCGTGCTGACCAATGTCGCGCTTGCCGAGATGGTGGGCTGGACGATACGCAAATATCGCACGCTGCCGCTTCGCCAACCCATCAGTTCGTTTCCCTGGCTGCCGCCGGCTGCCGCCGTGTTGATCGTCATGCTGACCATTACGTATGGCTTCGGACGTTTGAACGCCATCGAAACCCTGCCCCGTACTCTGACAGTCGGCCTCGTTCAGGCCAATATCGATCAGGCGCGTAAATGGGATGCCGCCTACCGTCAAGAAACGCTCGATCGCTATGCACGTTTGACCGGCGAGGCCGCTCACAAAACTGATCTTATCGTCTGGCCCGAAGCCGCCACGCCCTTTCTCTTCGAACAGGAGCCCGAGTATCGCGGCGAAGTGGAAGCGCTGATTCGTCGCCATGAGGTGCCCTTGTTGTTCGGCAGTCCGGCGTTGCGCTATTACGCGAACGGGAAGCCATATTTGATGAACAGCGCCTACCTTTTTTCGCCGGAAGGCCGCATACTCGGCCGATACGATAAACGCCATCTTGTCCCGTTCGGCGAGTACATACCGCTCAAGTCTGTCCTATTTTTTTTGGACAAACTTGTCGAGGGAATCGGGGACTTTGAATCCGGGACTGTCCCGACAGTCCTGTCGCTTCCGGCGAAGCCGGACGATGCCTCTGGGCCCGTTCCCGGCATACCGGCCCGCTTCGGTGTCGTCATCTGTTTCGAAGTGATCTTTCCGAATCTCGTGCGCGAATTCGTGCGAGACGGCGCCGATTTCATGGTCACGATTACCAACGACGCCTGGTTCGGCAATTCGGCAGCACCGCACCAGCATTTCGGCATGGTCGTCTTGCGCGCGGTGGAAAATCACGTCGCGTTTGCCCGAGCCGCCAACACCGGCATCTCCGGATTTATCGATCCCTCCGGACGCATTCTGAACGCGTCGCCGATTTTTACCGAACAAGCCATGATCGGGCGCATTCCCGTCCGCAACACACCGACATTTTACAGCCGCCATGGTGATGTCTTTGCGTATGGCTGTGTTATAATCACCGGACTTTTTCTTCTGGCCGCCTGGTGGCGCACGAGCGGCAATGAGCCGCAACCGCTCGTCGTAGGAGCGACGACCTAGACCGCAGCCACCTAATCGAAAAGGATCGCGCATGCTTGATGAAGTCCGCACACGGGTCCATGCAGTCGGTGAACAGGTTCATGAACTACGGAGGCATCTTTGACCTCCCTCGACTACACTCCGACCTGGAGCATCTCGAACAGGAAACGTCTCATCCCGATTTTTGGAACGACACCCAAGCCGCTGCCCGAGTAAGCCGAAAAAAGGCCGCCATCGAGGGGTATATTCAGCGCGTTGCGGACCTCGAACGGCAGCAGGGGGACTTGCGCGCCTTGGTCGAGCTGGCGGACGAAACGGCGGACCCCTCCTTGGAGCAGGAATTGGTGGTTGAACTGGGCAAGCTCGAAGCCGCCGTCAATCAGTGGCGGATCGAGCTGTTGCTGTCTGGTGAGCATGACGGGAGCAATGCAATTCTCGCCATTCACCCCGGAGCGGGTGGAACCGAATCGCAAGATTGGGCGCAGATGTTGTTGCGCATGTATGCGCGGTGGGCCGAACGAAAGAAATATAAAATCGAGACGCTGGATTTGCAGCCGGGGGATGAGGCCGGCATCAAAAGCGTCACGCTCGCCATTAACGGGCCGCATGCCTATGGCTACTTGAAAGCCGAAGCCGGCGTGCATCGCCTCGTGCGCATCTCTCCGTTCGACGCGAATAAGCGGCGTCACACGTCTTTCGCTTCAGTCTTCGTCTATCCGGAACTCGAAGATGATGTCGATCTCGTCATCGAAGAGAAGGAGTTGCGAATCGACACGTTTCGCGCCGGCGGCGCGGGCGGTCAGAACGTCAATAAAGTTGAAACGGCGATTCGTATCACGCACCTGCCGACCGGCATCGTCGTGCAATGTCAGAACGAACGGTCGCAGCTTCAGAACCGCCTGGGTGCGATGAAGATTCTCAAATCTCGGTTGTATGAATTAGAACAACAGAAAAAAGAAGCGGAATTCAACTCGATCGTGGGCGAAAAAAAAGACATCGCCTGGGGCAGCCAGATTCGCTCGTATGTATTTCAACCATACCAACTCGTTAAAGACCACCGCACCAATGTCGAAGTGAGCCAAGTCGATAAGGTTATGGATGGTGACGTCGATGCCTTCATCGAGGCGTATTTGAAAAAACAGCAACTGAGCAAGGAGGCCGTCGCCCGACAGCCGCCCTCCCCTGATTCCAACCCACGCAACTGATGCACCTCAATATCAACCGGAAGTGTCATTCATGGACGAACTGAACGATCAACGGCAGCAGCGCATCAAGAAGCTCGACACCCTGCGAGGATTGGGCGTCGAGCCGCATGGATCGCGGTTTGCGGTTCAGGATCGCGCCGCCGACCTGCTCTCTCTGCATGGCGAGAAGTCGAAAGAACGATTGGAGCAGGAGAAAATCGCCGTGACGCTGGCCGGACGCATCGTCGGCTTGCGTCGATTCGGAAAAGCGGCTTTCGCTGTCCTGCAGGACGGCGCCGACCGAATGCAGGTCTATCTAAAAAAGGATCTCTTGGGTGAATCGTCTTATAAAGTATGCGAGGAACTCGATCTGGGCGACTGGATCGGAGTCGGCGGCACGCTCTTTCGCACGAAGACCAACGAACTGACCATCGAGGTTCATCAGTTCACCTTCCTCTCCAAAGCGCTGCGGCCCTTGCCGGAAAAGTGGCATGGATTGACAGATGTGGAAACGCGCTATCGGCAGCGATATGTCGATCTCATCGCCAACCCTCAAGTGCATCAGATATTCGTCACGCGCAGCCGCATCATTTCGGCCATTCGCCTCTTTCTAATCGAGAAGGGGTTTCTGGAAGTCGAGACACCGATGATGCATCCCATCCCGGGCGGCGCGGCAGCTCGTCCCTTCGTCACGCATCACAATGCGCTCGGCGCGGACCTGTATTTGCGGATTGCGCCGGAACTTTATCTGAAGAGGCTGATCGTCGGCGGATTTCCCCGCGTCTTCGAAATCAACCGTAACTTCCGCAATGAAGGCATCTCGACCATCCATAATCCTGAATTCACGATGCTGGAGTTTTACCAGGCCTACGCGGATTACAACGATCTTATTGCCTTGACGGAAGAACTGTTAACTCAGCTCGCGCAACAGATTCTTGGCACCACGACGTTCGATTATCAAGGACAATCGATTCGATTCGACCGTCCGTGGCGGCGATGGTCCTATCTGCAGGCGCTGCTGGAGGTCAATAAACTGGAGCCAGCCGTTCTGACGAATCGGGACGCCGCTCTGCAGGCCGCACGCCAACTTAAAGTAGACGTGGATAGCAAAGCCGGCCACGTCGCCATCCTGACAGCGATATTTGAGGAAACGGTGGAACCGCAATTAATCCAGCCGACGTTCATCACGGATTTTCCAACGGAGATTTCTCCATTGGCCAAACGGAAAGACTCTGATCCGACCTTGACGGACCGCTTCGAGCTGTACATCGCGGGACGGGAAATTGCCAATGCCTTCTCCGAGTTGAACGATCCGCTCGATCAACGCGAGCGATTCGAGGCGCAGGTGGCGCAACGCGAAGCCGGCGACGAAGAAGCCCATAACCTGGACGAAGACTTTTTGCGAGCCCTTGAATACGGCATGCCGCCGACCGCGGGGGAGGGCATCGGGATTGACCGCCTCGTCATGCTCTTTACCAACCAGGCCTCCATTCGCGACGTCATCCTCTTCCCGCAACTCCGTCCGGAGAAATAGTTGGCCCTTCCCTACGAAATATTTATCGGTCTCCGTTATCTGCGCGCGAAACGCCGGCAACGAACGATTTCCTTAAATACGTTCGTCTCCATTGCGGGTATTACACTCGGCGTTGCGGCCTTGATCGGCACGTTGGGCATCATGACCGGCTTTAAGGAAAGCATTCAGGCCAAGATCCTGGGTACCACCTCACACATCATCGTGCAAGATCGGACCAAAGATGGAATGGCCTCGTACGGCGCGCTGGTGGGACAGGTCGAGACGGTCCCGCACGTGATCGCCGCCACGCCGTTCGTACTCCGCCAAGTGCTCTTGACGTCGCAGTCGGGGGTCCAAGGCATCGTGCTCCGTGGAATCGACCCCGACAAAGAGGTCCGTGTCACGGAACTCGGGAACAATATCAAAGCGGGACGCTTGCTGGACCTGACCGCATCCGACCGCTCCGCGCCGCCCAAGAAGACCGCGCCAGAAATCACGACGAATCCCGACCCAAACCCGCCGGCGACCGAGCATCCGGGTATTGTCATCGGCAAAGAATTATCGCTTCGCTTAGGCTCGTTCGTGGGCGACACGGTCAACGTGGTCTCTCCGGTGGGCCCCGTCAGCGCGATCGGGATGGTGCCAAAAATTCGTATCTTCACAGTCGTCGCGATCTTTGAATCGGGGATGTTCGAATACGATTCATCACTCGCGTATATCGGGCTGGAAGAAGCCCAGAAATTCTTCAATATGAATCAAACGGTCACTGGCATCGAAGTGAAGGTGGACGAAATTTTTCACGCGCCCGAGATTGCGCGAGACATTGAGCGCGTGGTCGGATTTTCCTATTGGGCGAGGGATTGGTTGCAACTCAACCGCAATCTCTTCTCTGCGCTGAAGATGGAAAAGACGATGATGTTTCTCTTGCTCGTGCTGATCACGATCGTCGCCTCCTTTAATATCGTCAGCACGTTGACGATGATCGTGACGGAGAAGCAGCGAGAGATCGCCATCCTGAAAGCGATGGGTGCCACCCGGCCGGCGATTATGCGGATTTTTATGCTGAATGGATTGATCATCGGCTTGACCGGCACATTTATCGGCATTCCGCTTGGTTATACCTTCCTCTGGCTGATAGAAAATTACTGGACGTTCGATCAGACGGTTTATTACATGTTGCACATTCCCGTGCATGTCGAGACCATGGATGTCATCCTCGTCTCGGTCTCGGCGATCTTAATCAGCTTTGCCGCCACGCTCTATCCGTCGTATCAGGCGGCGAAGCTGGAGCCGGCCGCGGCTTTACGATATGAATAACGCGATGCGAAAGCTCAGTGCTCTATGATCGAAGCCGTCAATCTCACGAAGTCATTCAAGATGGAAGGCCTTGAGCTGACGGTCCTCAAGGGGGTCAATCTCACTATCGCGCGCGGTGAAATGCTGGCCATCGTTGGCGCATCGGGGGCCGGCAAAAGCACCTTGTTGCACATCCTTGGCACGCTCGACCGCCCGAGCAGCGGCACCGTTCTTTTCGAGGGCCAAGATCTGTTTACACTGTCGGATCAGAAGCAGGCGGAATTTCGAAACCGTCGCATCGGGTTCGTCTTCCAATTTCACCACCTCCTGCCGGAGTTCTCGGCGTTGGAGAATGTCTGTCTCCCCGCCTATATCCAAAATCGGTCGGCGCAAGACGTTCGCGGCGAAGCCATCTCGCTCCTAAAGGACGTCGGACTGGAGCATCGCCTCACTCATAAACCGGGAGAGTTATCGGGGGGAGAACAGCAGAGGGTGGCCGTCGCCCGCGCCTTGATTCAACATCCCAACCTCGTCCTCGCAGACGAGCCGACCGGCAATCTAGACACCCATACAGGCGATGCGCTCTTCAATCTCATGCGCGCGCTAAATCGTTCTCGCGGGATCACATTCGTCATCGTCACGCACAATGAAAAACTTTCGGCTCAAGCCGATCGCATCATTCATATGGAAGACGGTCAGATCGCGCCGCGCTAGCCGACATCCGAGTGTCAGCAGTCCTTGCGATCCTTGACGAACCGATTGTTTTCCCGTAGGTTTGAATATAGATGGTCTTCATAACCTTTAGTTTTACGGACGCGAGAGGGCGGATGTTGCGGGCTTGCGCGCAGAGTCTCATGGCAGTCCTTATGCTGGCATTGTGTGCCCCCGCGACAGGATCGGCCATTGAATTTGCCATTGTCGGTCCTCGCGCGACCGCGATGGGCGGGGCCGGCGTCGCCACGACGACCGACTCGATGGCGACCTATTGGAATCCTGCCGGCCTCGCCATGACCCAGACCTCTGATATTCACGTGCAGGGTAGCGTACAAGGCATTGATCGATTGGGAGTGCGCGATACAGTCAAGCAGATTAACGATCTCGACACGAATAACTTGAGCAGTATTCCCCAAGCGCAAGCCCTCGCAAACAAGCTCAACCAGCCTGGAGCGTCCGTATCTGCCATCGGGTCTGCCGGCGCATACTTCAAAGGGTACTGGGGCAATTCGGCCTTCGGATTCAATGTGTCAGACGTTGGGACTAGCGGCGGGTTTATCAAAACGCCGGTTTCAATCACGCCAACCGGAAGCCAATATCAAGTGAACGGTCAATTCTCCGTACGCGGATTGGAACTTCGCCAGGCTGCCTTTTCCTATGCGTATGCCTTTTCCGACCGCACGTTTGCGATTGGCGCTACCGTGAAGGCCATTCAGGGAGCGGCGTATACCGGTATATTAGACGTCAACAAGGCGAATGACTTCGACAATATTAAGGATAGCTTTGGCAAGGCGAAACTTTCGACCGCGATCGGCATTGATGTCGGCGCAGTCTTTCGTCCGGCGACGTGGCTCAGATTCGGCGTCGTCGGGAAGGACATCAATGCGCCGACATTTGATGCTCCCGATGGAAGCCAGTTTAAGGTCGGCCCGCAAGTCAGAGGCGGCATTGCCGTCAATCCAGACGCCTCATTGACGTTAACCTTTGATGGAGACATCACGTCGAACCAAACCCTGGTACCGGGCTTGAAAAGCCGTGTCCTGAGCCTTGGAGCGGAACAGACGGTCCTTTCCGAGTTTTTTGCCTTGAGGATCGGCGTCCTGAAGAATGTGGAAGATGCCAAGTCGACCTTTACGCCGACGGCTGGATTCGGAATCAGATTTTTTGCGCTTCGGTTCGATGTTGGGGGCGGATATGATTTCGATAAAGGGCAGGCGTTGGTTTCAGGCTCCGTCTCCATGACATTCTAATAGGTATACGAATGAGTCACAGAGTAATGCACTACGTCAAGGCGCACTTCTATGTTGGCATTGGAATCGTGTTGCTGACAGCGGTCCTGACCGGATGCGGCGGCCTACAGGAAGCCTGGGAAGGCCCTGGTGCATCGGCGTTTCGACCCAGCTCCATCGCCGTTCTGCCGCCCATTATCGGAGCACTGGAAGGCTCGCGCGAAATTGCGCATGAAGTCGTTACGGCCGCTCTAAAAAAGTCCAACCGGTTTGCTATTGTCCTAGAGCAGGAGCAAATCAACGACTTTTTGATTAATTCCAATGAGACCCGGGAAACCTTTGCCAAATTGCTCTCGACCCTTGAATCGACCGGTCTCTCGGAACAAGAAGCCGCCGTCAGATTGGGAAAGGCATTCAAGGTCGAATCGCTGCTAGTCGTGCGCGTCAATCAGTGGGAGTATCGCCGATCGGAAGGTGAAAACGCCGCTCGGGTCGGCCTCTCCTTCCGTTTGATCGATACCAAGCATGGCGCCATTGTCTGGAAAGCGCGTCACGAAAAATCGAAAACGTATATGTTTTTCAAACCGGACCTGAAAGAGATGGCGACCGAGCTGACCGAATACATGATCAAATACATTCCGTAATACAGCCCCGCCGGGACCTCAGCCACCTTTGCTTCCATTCACTCGTTCATAGACCTTCGCTTCAAGAAACAATCCGAAGAGATCCCGATCTACCTTTCCCTGCGTCACCTCGCTCTCCAGAATTTCAAACGCCACATGGTTGGGCACGGCGGACTTGTACGGACGGTCCGACGCCGTCAGCGCGTCGTAAATATCGCAGATGGTCATCATGCGGGCCTGCACGGGAATGCTGTCGCCGGCCGTCCGCTGCGGATAGCCGGTCCCATCCAACTTTTCATGATGGCCATAGGCAATCAATGGGATATTTTTGAGCGCGTCCGTCCACGGAATGGTGGACAAAAATCGATGGGTGTGCGTGACGTGACTCTCGATTTCCACCCGCTCGTCGCCCGTCAAACTTCCTTTCGGGATCGATAAGATGCCGACTTCCTCAGGAGTCAGATAAGACGATGGGCCATCGAATGACTCATAGCGCATGCCGGCAATGTCGTGGAGACGTTCAAATCCACCCTTTGGCAAGACCGTAGGCCGATTGGAATGGAGCAGAAACTCCAGAATGCCGTTCGTCTCGTCGATTCGTCGAGCCAGATCCTGGTCCACCTCGGCCAGAAACGCAACCGTATCCTTGCGATCGCCGGACATCAACTGTTCGACCTTTCGCCGAAGCGCCTGCAGTTCCCATGTGCGTTTAATAAAATCAAACCGGGCTTTCAGCAACGCAAGATCACCGGGAAACAGTTTCTGCGCTTTCACAAGGATCGGCTCACGCACACCGACCTTGCCGAAGTCGTGCAAAACAGCCGCGTACCGAATCTCTTTCATCTGATCGTCGGTAAACCTGGTCCCCGCATACGGGCCTCCATCAACCCGATCGACGATCTCAGCCAATCCACACGTCAGCGTCGCCACGCGGCCGCTATGCCCGCTCGTGGTCGGGTCGCGGCTTTCAATCGCCAGCACGCTGGCGGAGATAAACCCTTCAAACAGCCGATTGATCTCTTCATAGAGGTTGGCGTTTTCAATGGCGATGCCCACTTGATGGCCGAGGGCGATGAAGTCTTGCAGGTCGTTTTCTTCAAAGTCACCGCCTGTCTGTTTGTTGATGGCCTGTAGAACGCCTAACAGTTTGCCTTTCGCGGTGACGGGCACGCAGACCATGTTGCGTGTCACGAATCCGCTTTGCTTGTCCGCCTGCGAAGAAAAATGCGAGTCGCCCTGCACATCGTTCACGATGATCGGCTGACGGGTCTTGGCGACGTGTCCCGCTATACCCTGCCCCAATTTGAGGCGGATCTCGCGGACGCTCTTCCCCTTCTCGCCGTGGGCCACCTCGAAATATAATTCCCCCGCAACGGCATCCAACAAAAGAAGCGAGCCGGCTTCCGCTTCCATCACCAGTGTGGCAGCTTCGATTGCCCGCGTTCGAATCTCATCGGACTTTAAACTGGAATTGAGGAGCGCCGTGATGTCGTGCAGTTTTCGTAAGCGACGAATGGTCGCCTGAGCGGATCGATCCGTGGATGGCCGGTCCGTCGCGTTCGATGTGCGAGATGATGGAGACGCGGATTGTGACGATGAACCCGGTTGAGATGGGGCAGAGACACGGCGTTTGGGTCGCGGTGCTGTAGCCATGTCCCTCTTCCTGGGAATGGTTGACCGATGACGAAAGAACCGACTATCCCGCGACGGCAGACGGCTGTTGGATCAGGGCTGCTTTCAAGGAAGCGACGTAGCGGCCGACCTGTTCCGCCATACGCGTGTGGTCGTGATGCTCGGCAATGCGCCGTACAATCGCCGACCCGACAATCACTCCATCGGCGATGGCGCCGACCCGCGCCGCATCGTCGGGCGTGGCCACGCCGAAGCCGATGGCAATCGGCGCCTTCGTCAGCCGGCGAATCTTCGCGATGTTCCGCCTCACGCCTTCCAGGTCAGGCAATTGGGATCCGGTAATGCCGGTCAGCGACACGTAATAGAGAAACCCTTTCGATCGTTGCGCGACTTGTGCAAATCGAGCCGAGGTGCTGGTCGGCGCCAAGAGGTAAATGAGGTACGGCCCTCCTTCACAATCCGCCGCTACTAGGAGACCGGCTTCCTCGGGTGGCATATCCGGTACGATCAGACCGTCGACGCCGGCCCTGGCCGCCTCGACACAAAATGACTTCTCGCCGAACGCATGGATGGTATTGTAATACGCCATCAGAACGAACGGCACCTGCGTTCGTTTTCGAAGTGCCGTCACGGTATTGAGAATTTTCCGGAGCGTGGTTCCGCTTCGGAGCGCTCGATCGGCCGCTTGTTGAATGACCGGCCCATCCGCAATCGGATCGGAAAACGGCACGCCCAGCTCGATGATATCAGCGCCAGACTGTTCCAACTCCATGACGAGCGCCTCGGTATCGGCCAGCGAAGGATCGCCGGCCATGATGTAGGCGATCAGTGCTTTTTCGCCTTTGCCCTTGAGTCGAGCAAAGGTGGAATCGATGCGGTTCATGTTAGATGACTTCTTTCAAGGATGCTCCAAAAACCCAACTATCACACCCGCCCTTACCCAGGCGTTATTTCACCCGCCACACCCTGCGTCTGTCAGGACAGCCGCTCGACCCATGGACGCGCCACTTCCCGAGCGAGGCGGCAGGGACCGCGCCGACTGAGGCGTACCCCCGAGGGTACGTCGCAAGGAGACGCGGGATCGAGAACGAAGTCGGAAGCCTTTTTCATAAGGTGACGCCCTTCATGCGCGCCACCTGATTCACATCCTTATCGCCGCGCCCGGACAGATTCACGATGATGACCTGGCGTTTCTTGAGAGTGGGGGCCAGCTTCACGACTTCCGCGATCGCATGCGAACTTTCCAATGCCGGAATGATGCCTTCTTCCCGGCACAAGAGATCAAAGGCAGCCATCGCCTCGTCATCGGTGGCCGAGGTATATCGAACACGACCGGTGTCATACAAATGGCTATGCTCCGGACCGATCGCGGCATAATCAAGCCCCGCCGACACCGAGTGGGTAAGATTGACCTGTCCATCCGCGTCCTGCAAAAGATAAGTCATGGTCCCGTGCAAAACGCCGGGCCGACCCCCCGCGAAACGAGCCGCGTGTTTCCCGCTGGCGACACCCCCGCCTCCCGCTTCGACACCGACCATCTTGACACGCGTATCCTTGAGAAACGGATGGAACAGGCCGATGGAGTTGCTTCCGCCGCCGACGCATGCAACCAAATAATCCGGCAACCGGCCTTCCGCGGCCAGGATCTGCCGGCGGGCTTCGCGTCCGATGACAGATTGAAAATCGCGAATCATCATCGGATAGGGATGCGCGCCCAATACCGAACCCAAAATATAATGCGTGGTCTGAACGTGGGTGGTCCAGTCGCGCATCGCTTCATTGATCGCATCCTTGAGGGTACGGCTACCGGCATCGACACCGGTGACCTTGGCGCCGAGCAAACGCATCCGAAACACATTCAACGACTGGCGTTGCATGTCTTCGGTGCCCATGTAGACTTCGCAGGTGAGTCCAAATACCGCGGCCACCGTAGCAACCGACACGCCGTGTTGCCCGGCGCCGGTCTCAGCAATGATGCGCTTCTTTTTCATCCGGCGGGTCAGCAGCGCCTGTCCGATTGAGTTATTGATCTTGTGCGCGCCGGTGTGCGCCAGGTCTTCTCGCTTTAAATAGATTTTCGCGCCCCCGAGTGTCCGCGTGAGCCGTTCGGCATAATACAGGGAGGTGGGACGGCCGACATAATCTTTCAGATAGCGAGTGAGCTCGGCCTGAAAGGAGCGGTCCTTGCGCGCCTTGGCATAGGCCTGTTCCAATTCGAGCAATGCCGGCATGAGTGTCTCGGGAACATAGCGACCGCCGAATTGTCCGAACCGTCCGTGTTTGTCGGGCTGTGTAACCATGTGACTCAAGAGAGGTGAACAATACCGTTTGCCGTCACGGAGTATAACCATCAAGCCGCTGTGACACAAGTTGAGCGGCTCGAATAAAAGACCTCACCTTGTCATGATCTTTTTTTCCAGGAGAAGCTTCGACGCCGCTGCTCACATCCACGCCGTAGGGTCGAACGTGGGTGATCGCGGCCGTCACATTGTCCGGCGTAAGCCCCCCCGCCAAAAGGATCGACGCTGCTTTCGCGGCTTGCGCCGCTAGCGTCCAATCCGTTGTCTGGCCGGTCCCGCCATAGGCAGATTCCGAATACGTATCGATGACGAAGCCTCGAACCCCGGACCGGCCTTGATATTCGGCGAGCGACAAAAAGCTACCCATGTCGCGCAATCGAATCGCCTTTATCACGGGCCGTCCAAGCTGCTCGCAGTAAGCGGCCGACTCATCGCCATGCAATTGCGCGAGCGCCAGTCCGCACGAATCCATGAGATCGCGAACGACTTTCAGATCTTCGTTCACAAAGACGCCAACCGGCAAAACGAAGGGTGGAAGGGACAGGATGATTCGACGCACAACCTCCGCGTTCACACATCGAGGGCTCGGGTTGTGAAAGACAAACCCGATAGCATCCGCCCCACTATCGACAGCCGCACGCGCATCGTCGAGATTCGTGATGCCGCAGATCTTAATTGTAAGTTTCATGTACGCTTGACCTGTCTAGGACTCGCATTGAAAATCCGCCGTCATCCCGTTGATCGTCTTTAGCCAGTCGGTCGCAATCGTATGAAGATTCTGCAACCGTCCATCACCCGGATCGGCATCAACCAACAGTGTGACCGCTTTCCCGAGATGTTGTTTGGCCAAACTCATCGACCCGCAGACCCCGGATGATGCAGGGAGCTGGCCGCCGGCTCGCACAAAAAGCGCCTGGGCGCGATAGCTGTGTTCTTGCGCACGAAAGAGTGACTCCGCCCCGCGATACCATTGCGCGCGGCCGACATCCTTCTGACGGCGAGCCAGTTGGGACGCCATCAAGGCCGCCTTCCCGATATTCATGGCCGCGGCCTCGGCATCTTCATTTGCGATTGCTTCTTCGGCTTTATTCTGAAGCCGTTCCAGCTCGGCTTCTTCGCTCATGACTTGGCCCAAGGCCGTCGAACCGTAGACGCAGACACACAACGCCGCCATGATGAATCGGCCATTGAGGGGATTACGCACGAGACGACGATTCCTTGTCCGTGCCAAGCAACTCTCGCACCTTCGCTCCGATATCGTGCGCGCGTATCAACGACTCACCGACGAGCATGGCGTGGATATCGGTATCGATAAAACGTGTCACGTCGGCGCGCGTATGGATGCCACTTTCGCTGACAATCACCTTATCTTTGGGAATGCGTTTCGCGAGACGAAACGTGACACCCAGGTCCGTCGTAAAGGTCGTGAGATCTCGATTGTTAATTCCGATCAATCTCGCCTCGGGCAGCCGCTCAAGCACGGTGTCGAGCTCTCGCTCGTGATGGACCTCAATCAACGCATCGAGGGACAATTCCCTGGCTAATGCGTAAAAATCGATTAATTGCTGCCGTTCCAACGCGGCGACAATAAGCAGCACCGCATCAGCCCCATAGGCCCGCGCCTCGTAGAACTGAATCTCATGAACCATGAATTCTTTATCCAAGGTCGGGAGGCCGATCTTGCTTTTTACTGTCTGTAGATATTGCAGACTTCCTTGAAAGAAGGTCTCATCGGTCAACACAGACAAACACGATGCGCCATGATCTCGATACTGCTCGGCAATCGTGATCGGGTCGAAACTTTTCTTAAACTCCTCTTTCAGGTAACCGAGACTTGGCGACGCCCGTTTCACTTCGGCAATCAAGGCCGGACTTGTCGGCTTCCGTGTCGCCTCAAGCGTGAGGACAAACAGCAGCGGCGGCATCCGATCGGCGATCTTTGCCTTCAACTCGACCATATACCCACGGCTCTGCTTATGCCGCACTTCAGCACGCTTGTGTTCAAGAATCCGATCGAGGATCATCTTCTTTTTTCCCGCTATCTCCAAGACGAGGCGAGCGCGGGGAGTTCTACTGCGCCCATCGACCGAGCACATTCGGATTGTGCGCGGTCTGCGAGCACAGAAGTCCCCTCGCTCGCCTCGTCCTCTTCATTTTTTCGTAAATTCTACGAGCCGCTCCAACTTTTCCATGGCCGCCCCGCTCTCGATCACCTGCACTGACAATTCAAATCCTTGCTGAACCGTCTTGGCCCGCCTACAGGCAACGAGCGCCAGGGCCGCATTCAGACACACCACATCTCGCTTTGGTCCCGTGCGCCCCCGCAGCACTTCGCGAACAATCAAAGCGTTATCGTCGATCGATCCGCCGCTAAGATCCTTCAATCTCACCCGTTCCAATCCAAAATCTTTCGGGTCCAGAAAATAGCTGGACACGACGCCGGCCTTTCCTTCGGAGACCCACGTTCGCTCCGTCAAGGTCACTTCGTCCAAACCGTCCATCCCGTGCACGACAAAACAATGTTGCGTGCCGAGATGCACCAATACCTTCGCCATGAGTTCCGTGAGATGATAGTCGTATACGCCCACCACCTGCATGGTGGCGCCCGCCGGATTGCTGAGGGGGCCCAGAATATTCAGCAACGTGCGAACGCCCAATTCTTGACGAACAGGGGCGCAATGTTTCATGGCTCCGTGAAACAACGGCGCAAAGAGAAATCCTATCCCGACGTCATTCACGCATTCTTCGACGCGAGCGGCCGGCAGATCAATGTTGACGCCCAAGGCGCATAAGACATCCGCACTGCCGCATCGAGACGATACCGAACGATTTCCGTGCTTCGCGACCGTCACCCCACTACCCGCCGCGACAAAAGCCGCAGCGGTCGAAATATTAAACGTGCCTGATCGATCCCCACCCGTGCCGCAGGTATCGAGGACCAACGGATCGGTCACCCGAATGCGAGACGCCCGTGCGCGCATGGCTCGCGCGGATCCCGCAATTTCTTGCACCGTCTCGCCTTTGACGCGAAGCCCCATTAAATATGCAGCGATCTGCACGGGGCTCGCGGACCCGCACAAAATGTCCAATAAGGCCTCTTCGGCCTCTTTTTCACTCAAATCCGCCTGTTCGGCAAGCTTGGCGATGGCGTCTTTGATCATTTGGAAGCACTCGAATTTCGCATTGAATCGATTGTAATAAGGGTGGAAAGGGAAAGCAATGAATCGTGGGGAAGGAAGTATGGTTAAATGAAATAGACTCTACAGGGACAATCATGGCGAGTCATAAGCGTCGAGTCCCCCTCAGGCCTGTCCATTCATCCAGCATCAATAACATAGGGTACGATCCAGACACGCAACGTCTATTTCTCGAATACTCGGGCGGCCGTCTGTATGAATACCTCGACGTGCCGGAGGAGATCTATGTGGGCCTCCTGCAGGCCGAATCGATGGGACGATTTGTGAACTATGCTATCAAACCTCATTATTATTATCAGGAGATTTCTCAGAGACCGGAATGGGTCGAGGAGCGATAAAATCCGCGGCTGGTTGAGGAGCTCTCGAGGAGAGGTGATCGATGAGGAGTCACATGGAGCGATAGGAGGGATACTCTTGACGAAGCAGCACGCCATGCGGCGTCAGCTACCTCGTCAAGCTTCGAACAAGTGTTCCGAGTTTACTGCCCGACGTGCTCGCTCCGTGGAGCGATTCGTCTCCTAGGAGAGGGCCGCCCTGGTCGTCGAAACTCCGACCTTCTTGGCGCCATGTGATCGGCACCGTGCCGGGTATGCGCAGGGGGGCTTCCCGGTGCGAGCGGCACCGACTGACCGAGCAATTTTTCAATCGCCCGCCACTGCCCCTGATCCTCTGCCGTGACAAAACTGGTCGCCCGTCCCGTAGTTTTCATCCGTGCAGTGCGGCCGATGCGATGGACATAATCCTCAGGACAGTTCGGCAGATCGTAGTTCACGACGTGGCCAATGTTTGCCACATCAATACCGCGTGCCGCAATATCGGTCGCCACGAGAATGCGGAATGTGCCTCGCTTAAATCCTTCTAACGCCATCCGCCGTTGCGAAAGTGTCCGATCTCCGTGAATCACGGCTACCTTGTGTCCCACGTTCCCCAAGACATGCCCGAGACGGTCCGCTCGATGCTTGGTTCGGGTGAAGATTAATACGGAGTTGTCTTCCTTGCCCAACAAGGAGACCAAGAGATCTGTCTTACTATCATGTGTCGTGTGATGCAGGCTTTGGGACACGCCATCAGCGGTTGTAGACGGAGGCGATACCAGCACCTGCACGGGATTCTTTACACTGGCCTGCGCTAATCTGTTCAGATCCACCGGCATGGTCGCGGAGAAAAGCAACGTTTGCCGCTCTTCCGGCATCGCATCCAAAATTTGATTGATCTGAGGCGCGAATCCCATGTCCAACATGCGGTCGGCCTCATCCAGCACCAAAATTTTCATCGGCGCCAAATTGACCGTCCCATTCCATAAATGATCGAGCAATCGACCCGGCGTCGCGACGAGAATATCCGGACGCTGGCGCAATCCCCTGACTTGGGCCTGCATGTCGGCGCCGCCCACAATAGTAGTGGCAAACACGCGTGAGCTTCGACCCAGTTTATCGATGACCTCTTGAATCTGAATGGCCAACTCTCTGGTCGGCACCAGAATCAGAGCGCGGGGTTGTCCCTTCGGCATGGCGGCAAGCCGCTCGATGAGAGGGATCACGAATGCGGCAGTCTTGCCGGTGCCGGTCTGGGCACATCCCACGACATCGCTTCCCTTTAAGGCATGCGGTATGGCTTGCGCCTGGATTGAGGTGGGCTCAGTATACCCGGCCTTAGTGATATCACGTAGGAGTGATTCGGATACACCGAGAGCGTGAAAATTCGTTGCAGTCGTCTGCACAGCACTGTCCTTTCGTTATGATCGCATTGTCACGGAATCAGAGAACCGAGGGGAGTCAGAATCAGGAGGGAGTCCGCTCCAAACAGGACCTGGTCGCGATGCGATCGCGAGGTCCGCTTATAAAAACCATCACCATCGACGGACCTTTACAATGGTGATGGTACATATCCTACAGCACAAGAGAACGTCCGTCAATGGTTTTTATCTAGATCACATCGGAATACGCAGAAGTGGACATGAGTATCCGCATGATAAAAGATCGTCGCACTGCTCTGGCCATTAGAGAGAGTGAAGGCTTCACGCGCAGCGAGGCACTTGCCGGCGCAACTCCAAGAGTTCGAACGGTTTTGGAAGGAATGAAATAGGATCGACCAGCATGGTCGCCTGAGCCGCGTCGAGTTGAGCGGACAGCACTAAGATTTTAGAATCAGGCCTGTGCGTCCTAATCATGCGAATGAGTTCTAGTCCGCTAATACCGGGCATATCGATGTCGGTAATGGTCAGATCGGGTGTAGACATCTGCCATAATCGCCAACCCTCTTCACCATCGGCCGCTTCGACGACGGTATGACCATCTTCTTCTAAGACACGATGCAACAGCCAGCGAATGGGAGCGGTGTCTTCAACAATTAAAATACGAGCCATGATCTGGGCTTATTCTTTCTTACTTCCTTAATGTGGGAGGGCCACTGTATTTCATAGAGTAACCCAAAGGCCCTAGATGCGATGTCCGTCACAGGACGATACGTCTGTAGGTACTATTAATTAAGTGATACACAGTTCCATACATTTACATCTCTCGGCTTAAGCCCTCATCTTGTTTCATTTGTTCCAGTGGCGATCAGAGCTAGGCGCTATGCAACCAAGACACGTTGACACTAGAGAGCCCACCTGTTAAAATACACCCTTCAATTTACTCAACTGTCTCTCCTTGAATGTTCTCCTCGGTTAGCCATTCGAGAAGTATCCCATCAGTTAGAATAATGACAGGAGATGTTCCTTCCATCTGCCTGAAAATAAGGAGACTTTTGTGAAACCCTCTTTGAGTCTGCAAGCAAATAGGTCTCGAAACAAGCGGGCAAAACCAAAACCCATCATGCAGTGGGAGCGGCTCGGATTAAGCAATCCGTCCGACAGTCTCGCTCCTTCTATAGAGGAGATCCGGCGCGAAGTGACCCTCATGGCCAGCCGTGGCCTCGCACAGGGGACGCGAACACGAACCACAGTCAAGACGCCGGTGAACGCCGTTCGGAGCGGGGCAAATCGTCAATCTCGTAGGGGAGCCACCGAATAGACGTAGACGATCCTGAGAACGCACTTGCAGAGTGTATTCTCCTGATGCCAAAATAGAATCCTAATCGGTCGGATCTGCTTCGGAGGAGGCCTGATCCCACGCTAAGGAGGCAATCATCGCAAAACCAGGAAAAGCAACTCTCGCGAAGCGTAATCGTGAACGAATCCTTCAACTCAAAAAGAAGGATAAAGAGGCGCGGCGCGTGCAACGCAAGGTCGATAAGGAAAGCCGCCCCGAGAACGCGTCAGAAGATCCGGATTTAGAAGGATTGGTCTGGGGTCCGCAAGAACCACTTTATTGATCCATTTCGCTGCAGTCACCATCAGACACCAGGACTGTTGCCCGCATCGTCTGTAAACGAGCCCTGCCTTCAACCAGGGCTCGTTAATTTTTCCACAGTTAATTGCGTTTCCCATCCCCTCCGCAGACGAGTCATTGCTTTTCAAGCGCACCTCTGATAGGCTGATTTCGCTTCCACATGCCGGGTCTCGTGTGGAAGCATCAGATCGTTAGACCCATCACCGATGTTGTTTTATCCGGGAATCTGATCGGAAGCCACACCAAAGCCGCCCTTATAGGTTCGCGTCTTCGGGCCGTTCCTTCCTATCTCTATTTCGTTCTCGTGTCTAAGACAATATCATTTTTCCATAAGGAGGACCCCCATGGGTTCGAAACTGTATGTTGGTGGGTTGCCATATTCGGCAACTGAAGCGCAATTAAACGATGTGTTTGCCGCGCATGGCACGGTCGAGTCCGCGCGCGTCATCACCGATAAATTCACGGGACAATCACGAGGCTTTGGCTTCGTCGAAATGTCGACGCCTGAAGAAGCCAATGCGGCCATTGCAGCGTTAAACGGCTCTCAGATGGACGGTCGTACGTTGACCGTTAATGAGGCGAAGCCTCAAGAACCTCGCACCGGTGGTGGAGGAGGCGGCCGCTTCGGTGGCGGCGGAGGCGGTGGTGGACGCGACAGTGGACGTCGTAGCCGTTTCTAATTTCTCTATGTGAGATCTCATGGGGACGCCGACCAATGGCGTCCCCGGTCACCACCCCCAACTGAATTTGACTGCATGAAGACAACAACCCTTCCCGCACTGCCCTTCAGTCCCTCGTGCAGCCTCGCGACTATTATCCTCTTTGGCCTCCTGAGTGTCGGCGCCGTCTTGGCCGTACCGGCGTTCGGATTTTTGTATGGTTATACGTGGCTGGACTGGACCATGTTCGTCCTGCTGTACGTTGTGACGGGCTTGGGCATCACCATCGGCTACCATCGCTTGATGGCGCATCGAAGTTTCGACTGCCCTGATGCCGTGAAAGTGGCCTTGATGATTGCTGGGGGATGGGCGTTACAAAATACCGCGCTCAAATGGGCGTCCGATCATATTCGCCATCACGCGCATTGTGATGGCGAGAGCGATCCCTACAATGCTCAGCGTGGATTCTGGTACAGCCATTGCGGCTGGCTCTTTTACAACGACCCTCGACCCAATGAAAAATATGCTTCTCGGTTACGCCAGGATCGTATCGTCATGTGGCAGCAACGAAATTATATCCTCATCGTTATCTCCGGCTTCGCGCTACCGTTTCTGGCGGGACTTCTCTTCCATGGATGGATGGGCGGAATTGGATGCGTATTACTCGCCGGGGTGGGGCGTATATTTGCTGTTCTGAATTCGACATTTTGCATCAACTCTATTTGCCACCTCTGGGGAGATCAACCCCATGGCACATTCGATTCTAGTCGCGATAGTTGGTGGGTGTCGTTGTTGACCTTTGGAGAGGGTTATCACAATTATCATCATACCCACCAAAGTGATTATCGTAACGGCCCCTACTGGTACAATTTCGATCCTTCCAAATGGGTGATTTTTTTATTATCCGCTGTTGGCTTAGCCACATCATTGCGCACAATTCCACGCGCGGATGGATAACTCGCCTCCTCAACTTCTATCCCCGCATCTGAATACGTAATCTGATTATTCACAATCGCGCCAGCGTGTTTACCACATAGACTCCCCTGCCTTTCTGATAGGCATTCGCCATGCGTCATTCTACCTTCGCGGTGTACGCATTCAAGGCAATAATTTTGGGATCTATGGATAGAATACTAGTCATCGACGATGATCCTTTAGCCTTAGCCACGTTGGAGTTGATACTCCGCATGGGAAAGGGCCCAGGGACGGTGGAAACCGCGCGGACAGCCGAAGCAGCGCTTCTCTTTACTGCGGGGATGAGCTTCGACGCGATCGTCAGTGACATACGCATGCCGGGTTATGACGGCATCGATTTTCTGCGTGAGGTCAAAGCCACTCACCGCAACACTCCGGTGATTTTGGTAACCGGGGACGACAATTGGGATCTGGAATATCTTGCCTTCCGCTTCGGCGCGTTTGCCTTGCTCAAAAAACCCATTCAGCCGAATGCCCTGCTCATGACTGTGAACCGGGCACTTGAAAAAATCAGGAGCGGGGGATGCTAATTGGGAGACACGCCGTCATGTTCTGTCCGGCTCTTAGTCGGGATGGTGGACTCACCTCCCGAGAACGTAGAAGGCGCCCTGCTTTTCTTCAAAACGCCGATGTTCTCATCGCGCAATAACGCATCCCTCACCTGACGCATGGCCTCCGCAAATGCCCAGTTCAAGCGGGCACCTGGAGGATGTTGGTCATTAGGAACAAAATCATCCGTAGCGACTCCGTGTCCTCGGTACGTGCCGATCAGCTCGCCCGTGGGTTTGAGAAGAATCACGCGCAGATCAGCTTCCGCTTTCGAAGTGTAAGTATCAGCTTGAAGAATTTTGGCCATGGCCTTTGCATACGGCAAGGCGGCCCAGACTTTCGGTTGGTAGGTCTCGTAAAATTTTTTGATGGTCCCTGTCAGAACCACATCGGGATGGTCAATATAGGTCTCGATCTCTTCGACGACGTGATGAATGCGAAAATCGTCTTTGATCGCCTCCGTGATAGGGCCGGCGAGCTGACCCACAGTAGTTGGTTCTACATCCGATGCAACCACCCCATAGGGTCGCCCAGGGATCTTCATGTCGGGTGACTCGACAAACCGATGTATTTCGACGGTGAGCGGAATGGTCCGTGGACTTTCTTCCAAATCGAGAGTCGGCGTATATCGTGTCGTGCAGCCCGTAATGAAAATGTCCAACACAATCGCACAGAAAACACCTCCCAATATTCTATGCTTCCTCCTTTGAGTCATGCACCATTACAGCACGTGGCAAGCCCGGACGCTGTCAGTAATTAGGTAGACACCCGTGACGTTCAGCCTGGGGAGCAGCCGCCATTCTCCTACTCGATGAACACCATTTTGGGATGCCCCTCGCCTTTCACCGCTCTTGCGTTTTCATCTCTGCTCCTTCATGCTGACCCGCCGTTTCATCACAGCGACACTACCATCCATACGAAAGTCGATTCTTGATCCATGGCCCAGACCATTCTTTTAAGTTGCGAATCAATCAGGAAGACGTACGGGATGCACCCCCTCTTCGATGACCTCTCGGTAGCGCTCTTCGAAGGAGACCACGTTGGCCTCGTCGGCCCCAACGGCTCGGGCAAATCCACCTTGCTTAAAATCCTGGCGGGACTCGAAACACCCGATCGCGGGACCCGTACGGTTCGCCGACAACTTCAGGTCGCCTATGTTCCGCAAGAGCCATCCTTCCCAGAAGCGCGGACCGTCGAAGATGCGCTGACGCAAGTATTGACCGACCAGGGCCGTGATCCACATGAGCATACGGGACTGGTGGCGCGCGCCTTGGGGATCGGAACATTTTCCGATTCCAGTCAACTTGTCTCGACCTTGTCGGGAGGGTGGCGCAAGCGTCTGGCGATTTCGCGCGCCGTGATGTTGGAACCGGACGTGTTATTGATGGACGAGCCGACCAATCACCTGGACGTCGAAGGCATTCTCTGGCTCGAGGCCTTGTTGAAAAATGAACCTCGTGCCTTTCTGGTCGTCAGCCACGACCGGCGCTTCTTGGAATCCGTGGCTACCCGCATGATCGAATTGAATCGGTGTTACGAGCATGGTGTCTTCGAGGCCAAAGGACGCTATAGCGATTTTCTGGAGCAGCGAGAAGCGACACTCGAAGCTCAGGCCGATCATCGCGCGTCACTGGCCAATCGGGTACGCCAGGAAGTCGAATGGCTCCGCCGCGGGCCTAAAGCCCGTACGACCAAAGCCAAGGCACGAGTCGAGTCGGCCGGCAACCTCATCGCAGAGCTCGACACGGTAAAAATGCGGGGCCAGCAGGCCACGGCCGGCATCGATTTCACGTCATCGGGCCGACAGTCGAAACAACTCATCGTCGTACAGCAACTAAGCAAATCTTTCGCCGGGAGGCCGATTGTGCAGCCTCTCGATTTTACGCTCGGACCCGGCAATCGCCTCGGCTTGTTAGGCCCCAACGGCAGCGGCAAAACGACCCTGTTGAAGCTCTTAGCAGGTACGTTGCTGCCTGACGGCGGCACCATCGTACGAGCCGATCGCCTCCGCGTCGTGTCATTTGAACAGCATCGCGACTCCTTGGATCCCACCATGTCGCTCAAACGCGCCCTGGCTCCGACGGGAGATGCCGTGGTCTATCAGGATCGCTCGGTGCATCTCGTGTCCTGGGCCAAGCGGTTTCTTTTTCGGCCCGAACAACTCGATTTGCCGGTCGCCCGGCTGTCCGGTGGAGAGCAGGCCCGATTGCTGATCGCGCGACTCATGCTGCAACCGGCCGACCTGCTTCTTCTCGACGAACCGACCAACGATTTGGATATCCCGACGCTCGACGTGTTGGAAAATAGCTTGCTGGAATTTCCAGGCGCGCTCGTCCTGGTGACCCACGACCGATGGTTGTTGGACCGCGTGTCCACCATACTCTTGGCCTTGGATGGGGCCGGCCATGCGGAATGGTTTGCCGACTATGCGCAGTGGGAGACGGCCCAGGAACGGAAAAGCAACCACAGGTCCGAGGCATTCGACCGGGTGCCCACTCGAAGGCAACCGGAACCGAATCGCCCCTCGCCAAAATCGAAAGGCCTGTCTTATCGTGAGCAACAAGAATGGGATCAAATTGAACGGAAGATCGTCGAAGCAGAACAAGCGGTCACCACCTGCCAAGCTGCGATGGAAGATCCCGCCGTAGTCTCAGATGCCGGTGCGCTAGAAGCTCGATGCGAAGCGCTGGAGGCTGCACATACTAAAGTGGAACAGCTGTATGCTCGTTGGAGCACATTAGAAGAGAAACGCAGTCAGACGTGAATACGCCGTAGATTCACGTCTTTTCTCAAAGGCGTCACTTTCCAGTTTTCACATCATCAACTCTCCCAAGCCGCTTGCACAACCTGCTTTTTACAGACTTTTTACGCGATAGTCTGGGCTTTTTCCCCCATTTCTACATACCTCGCTGTATTCTCAGAACGGTCAGAGTTTGCACACGGACCGATCCCATTTAGAAAGGACGTCGCTGTGATTCTGCATCTGGGGACACTTATTTTTCTGCTCACGCTCGTGATGGGTGGTAGCTTGGCTGCGGGCGAAGCGATCACTCACTCTCCAATTCAGGACAAGCCACGTAAAGGCGCCATCGAATCGTCGACCACTGAAGAGCGGCGAGCGGAACCGGCCTCGCCGGCATGGCACTATGGCGGATTTATCGATCTCGGGTATTCACTCAACTTTAATTTTCCTGAAAACCATTTATTTCGAAACCGGAGCACCACTCCTCGCGTGAATGAACTCGACCTCAACATGGCCGGCGTCTACATAAAAAAGGATGTGTCTGAGCAATCCCGATGGGGAACGGAGTTGTTGGTTCATGGGGGTCAGGATGCCAAAGACTTCGGCTTCGGGGTGAATTTACCTCATGTGGAAGGGTCGGACGCCTTGCGTCACTTCGGGCGAGCAAATGTCTCCTACTTGGCCCCAGTCGGGAACGGCTTGACGATCCAAGCCGGACTCTTCAACAGTTTCATCGGGTATGAATCGCTGTATGCAAAAGACAACTTTAACTATACGCGAGCGTGGATCGCCGATTATTCCCCGTATTTAATGTTCGGCGCGAACGCACAGTACGTGTTCAACGAACAATGGAGCGGCGCGTTCTTCGTGATCAACGAATACTTTCATCTTCAGAACGCCAATAGCCTGCCCAGTTACGGCATGCAGGTGGCCTATAAACCCAGCGCACCCTGGACGATCAAGCAAACCGTCTATTACGGTCCCGATCAGTCGGACACGTCGCTCGAATTTTGGCGACTTTTCTCGGACACCATCGTGGAATGGAAAGCGGAGGACGTCACCATCGCGTTCGATTACCAAATCGGGACGCAGAAGACCGCCGAAGCGCCTGGAGAACCTCGAACATTTTACACGGGAGCGGCATTGCCCATGCGGTGGCATATCGCCGGACCATGGAGCGTCGCACTGCGACCGGAGTTTTATTGGGATCGAAACGGCCTTCAGACAGGATCTGAGCAATTGATTAGAGCGGTCACAAGTACCGCGGAATACCGGCTTCCATATAAGTGGTCCAACACCATAGTGCGGCTGGAATATCGCTATGACGAGTCCACCGGACCGGATGGTGGTTTCTTTACTCGCACTCAATCAGCGCCCGGAGTGATCGAACTCACGCCGGCGCAACATATGGTGATCGTTGGGTTGATTTGGACCTTCGATTCACCCTAGTGGCTCAACTCGTTCGTCACCGGATCATACGGAACTTAGCGGAGAGGACCATGCTCATAATCACCGGGATCCTATTAATAGCCATCGTGGGCTTGCTGTGGACAGTCGTGCTGTCCCTGATTGAAGCCGATGGTCGCGACGACAATGGTCGCACCGCGCCTAAAAAGCGGAACGGAGCGGTGGGGTCACACATTAAACGGGCGGCGTGAGGTGCGCATTTTTTACACCGTTTTTACACCTCGGTTAGTAGAGTAAGGCAGTTAACAAGGAGGAACACCATGGACTTTGTGATGCTCGGAATCATCATGATTTTTTTCACTGTCACGACTTGGTTACTTTACTTCCTTGCCAGACTTTAAGGAGGCCACGATGACCGCTTGGTATGTGACGGGTGGTGTGCTCTCTCTCGGCCTGCTCGTGTATCTCTTGATCGCACTGTTAAAACCGGAGTGGTTCTGATGACTGCCAACGGGCTCATTCAAATTGGACTGTTTTTCGCGATCCTGCTCGCGCTCGTCAAACCTCTTGGTTGGTACATGGCACAGGTATACGAGGGCCGACCGTGCGGCCTAGATCGCGTCATGAGACCTGTCGAGCGTTGGTTCTACCGCCTCGCAGGCGTCCGGCATGACGAAGAAATGGAGTGGAAAACCTATGCAATCGCCATGGTGGTCTTTAGCCTCGGCGGCACACTGTTCTTGTACGGCTTGCAGCGGCTTCAGGACTTTCTACCGTTGAATCCGCAGAGCTTCGGTGCGGTGCCTTCCGACCTGGCCTTCAACACGGCCACGAGCTTTGTGACGAACACCAATTGGCAAGCCTATGGCGGCGAATCGACCTTGACCTACTTGACCCAGATGCTCGGGCTCACCGTCCAAAACTTTGTTTCCGCGGCGACCGGCATGGCCGTCCTCATTGCGTTGATTCGGGGCTTGGCACGGCGCACCGCGAGCACTATTGGCAATTTCTGGGTCGACCTGACTCGCGGTACCTTGTACATTCTCCTGCCTCTCTCTTTGGTCTTCGGCCTGTTTTTGGTGTCTCAAGGTATCGTGCAGACATTCCATTCGTACCAGACAGCCGTGCTGCTAGAGCCGCTGAAGTATGACAAACCTGTGACTGACTCTGACGGCCATCCAATACTGGATGAGAAGGGCCAAGCCAAAACAGAACCCGCAATCACGGTCGAACAGGTGGTGGGTGTTGGGCCGGCAGCTTCTCAGATTGCCATTAAGCAGTTAGGCACCAACGGCGGCGGTTTCTTCAATGTTAACTCCGCTCATCCATTCGAGAATGCCACGCCCTTGTCAAACTTGTTCGAGGTCCTGGCGATCCTGCTCATTCCGGGGGCCCTCTGCTACACCTTCGGCATGTTAGTGGGTGACACTCGACAAGGTTGGGCGCTCCTTGCGGCGATGACTATTATTCTCGTGTGCTTCATCCCGCTGGGTCTCTGGTCCGAGCAAACGGGTAATCCGGCCTTGACCAACATGGGCATCAATCAGAATGCGGATTCAGGACAAGCCGGGGGGAATATGGAGGGCAAAGAAACCCGCTTCGGCATCACGAACTCGGTTCTCTGGTCTGCCGCCACGACTGCCGCTTCGAATGGGTCCGTCAATTCAATGCACGATTCGTACACTCCGTTGGGAGGGCTCGTCCCGCTTTTCCTCATGCAATTCGGAGAAGTGGTGTTCGGTGGGGTCGGCTCCGGCCTATACGGCATGATCGTCTTCGCGATTGTTGCAGTCTTTGTAGCAGGACTCATGGTGGGGCGCACGCCGGAGTATCTTGGGAAGAAAATCGAACCATATGAGATGAAGATGGCCTCCCTTATCATCTTGATCATGCCCATCCTTGTATTGAGCTTCACTGCTTTGGCGGTCCTCCTCGATGCCGGCAAAGTGTCCGTGCTAAACCCCGGCGCCCACGGGTTCAACGAAGTCCTCTATGCCTACACCTCGATGGGCAACAACAACGGCAGCGCGTTCGGCGGGTTGAATGTCAACACCTTCTTTTACAATACGACGGGTGGTCTGGCAATGCTGCTAAGCCGCTTTTGGATTATCATTCCCACGCTAGCGCTGGCCGGATCATTAGCTCGCAAGAATCTCGTCCCCGCCGGGCCTGGGACGTTGGCGACCCATACACCCTTATTCGTCGTGATGCTTATCGGCATCGTCGTGCTTGTCGGGGCGCTGACCTTCGTCCCGGCACTGGCGCTCGGTCCACTCGTCGAACACTTGACCATGATCGGCTTGTGACACTGTAACCGCGAGGAATCCATGGCCGCACTGACCACAGCACAGAAATCAACGTCGCTCTTCGAGCCGGCAATTCTTCGCCAGGCCGTGGTAGATGCCTGTCGCAAACTCACGCCTCGGCATCAATTGGGCAATCCCGTGATGTTCGTCGTGTGGGCGGGAAGCATCGTCACGACGGGACTCATGTTTCAAGCCGTATTCGGACGCGGCGAAGCCCCGACCTGGTTTATTCTCAGTGTGACGCTCTGGTTGTGGTTCACCGTACTGTTCGCCAATTTTGCGGAAGCGATGGCAGAAGGCCGAGGCAAGGCACAAGCCAACTCGCTGCGACAAGCCCGACGCGAGATGACCGCCAAAAAACTCGGCCCATTTCAACAGGGAACGGAGTTTTGTAGATCGCCTGCCATTGCGTCTCGAAAAGGAGAGGTCTTCGCCGTCGTCGAGGCCAATGCCTTAAAGAAGGGCGACGTTGTCCTTGTCGAAGCCGGGGACTTTATTCCGGCCGACGGAGAAGTCATCGAAGGGGTCGCCTCGGTCAACGAGAGCGCCATCACGGGCGAGAGCGCGCCGGTCATTCGTGAGTCTGGCGACCGCAGCGCCGTGACGGGAGGCACCCGCATCCTGTCCGATTGGCTGATCATTCGAGTCACGGCCGGGACCGGAGAAACATTCCTCGATCGGATGATCGCGATGGTCGAAGGCGCCACACGGCAAAAAACTCCGAACGAGATCGCGCTCAATATTCTCCTGGCCGCATTGACCGTCATCTTCCTGCTGGCCACCGTCACACTCCTCCCCTTCTCTCTGTACAGCGTCCAGGCCGCCGGTCATGGCACACCGGTCACCATGACCGTCCTCGTAGCCTTGCTGGTGTGTTTGATCCCAACGACAATCGGGGCCCTCTTGTCCGCGATCGGTATCGCCGGGATGGATCGGATGGTGCAAGCGAATGTCATTGCCATGTCGGGCAAAGCCGTCGAGGCGGCCGGTGACGTGGACGTGCTGCTCCTGGACAAAACAGGCACGATTACATTGGGCAACCGGCAGGCGACCGCCTTCATTCCGGCGGAAGGGGTGCAAGAGGCCGCTTTGGCCGACGCCGCGCAATTGTCCTCGCTCTCCGATGAAACGCCGGAGGGCCGGAGCATCGTCGTGTTGGCCAAGGAGCGGTACGGTTTACGCGCGCGGGAGATCCAGGAACTGGGTGCCACATTTATCCCGTTCACCGCTCAAACTCGTATGAGCGGCGTCAACTTGAACGGCCGCGAGATCCGCAAAGGATCAGCCGATGCGATAGAGGTCTATGTCAACCATCTGGGCGGAACCTTTTCCTCCATGGTGACGGATACCGTCGAGACCATAGCCAAGCAGGGCGGTACGCCGTTGGTGGTAGCTGACAGCGCGCGAGTGTTGGGTGTGATTCATCTCAAAGATATTGTGAAGGGCGGCATTAAAGAGCGATTCGTCGAACTGCGGCGCATGGGAATCAAGACCGTAATGATTACCGGCGATAATCCGCAAACAGCGGCAGCGGTCGCAGCGGAGGCAGGCGTTGACGATTTTCTCGCCCAGGCCACGCCCGAGGCCAAACTCAAATTGATTCGTGAAATGCAAGCCGGCGGTCGCCTGGTCGCGATGACGGGAGACGGCACCAACGACGCGCCCGCACTTGCGCAAGCCGACGTCGCCGTAGCGATGAATACCGGCACACAGGCCGCCAAAGAAGCCGGCAATCTAGTCGATCTCGATTCCAATCCTACGAAGCTGTTGGAAATTGTGGCCATCGGCAAGCAGTTGTTGATGACGCGCGGCGCCCTGACGACGTTCAGCATTGCCAATGACGTGGCAAAGTATTTTGCGATTATCCCGGCGGCATTTGCAACGACCTATCCAGCGCTTGGCGCGCTCAACATCATGCGTCTCGCCACCCCGGAAAGCTCCGTCCTGTCCGCGGTCATCTTCAAACGCCCTTATTATCATTGGGTTGATCCCGCTGGCCCTGCGAGGCATTCAGTATCGCCCCATCGGGGCCGGTCCCCTGTTGCGGAGGCACCTGTTGGTCTATGGGGTAGGAGGCATTCTCGTGCCCTTTGTCGGCATTAAACTCATTGACATGCTTTTGACCATCCTCGGCTTAATCTAAGAGGAGCCTATGCGCGCCCAAATCAAACCGGCCATCATGTTGCTGCTGCTCCTGACCCTCCTGACTGGGCTCGTGTACCCGCTTGCGATCACGGCCATTGCGCAACTGCTGTTTCCACACCAGGCCACCGGAAGTTTAATCGTCAAAGATGGTCGAGTGATCGGATCGTCGTTGATCGGACAGCCGTTCGACGATCCCAAATACTTCTGGAGCCGGCCCTCCGCGACCGCTCCGTTTCCATACAATGCCGCAGCGTCATCCGGATCTAATCTCGGACCCACGAATGAGGCTCTGGTCAAAGCCGTGCAAACCCGAATCGATGCACTGAAAGCATCCGATCCTGACAATGGAGCCCCCATCCCTGTCGATCTCGTCACTGCATCCGGCAGTGGCTTGGACCCTCACATTAGCCCCGCGGCCGCCGAGTATCAAGTCAGGCGCGTCGCGCGAACTCGTGGACTGGACGAGGCCACCCTCCGACAGATGGTCGCTCAACACACGCAGGAACGTCAGTGGGGAATCCTTGGAGAACCCCGCGTAAACGTCCTCAACTTGAACCTGGCACTGGACGCGTTGAAGTAGGACGCTCATAAAACAACCCCTCCGACGACGTCTGTGTACGCTCCCCTGCCCAGACATTCGACGCAGGCGGTTCCACCCGTCGTCCGTCGTGCTTGTACCTGCCCCTAGGTTATGCATTTGCGGGACACTATAATAGTGTCCCGCAAATGCAGATGGTCTTGAGGGTATGATGGACCCACGCCGACCTAATCCCGACGCATTGCTGAAGCGCGTCCAGGAAGAGGAGACACTCGCGGCCCGCGGGAAATTGAAAATCTTCTTTGGCGCGACCGCGGGCGTCGGGAAAACCTATGCCATGTTGGAAGCGGCTCACGAGCAGAAGCACGAGGGCGTCGATGTAGTAGCCGGCGTGGTCGTGACACACGGCCGTATCGAAACCGAAGCTTTGATGGATGGACTGGAGACGTTGCCACCCCGCGTAGTGCACCATCAAGGTGTGCAGATCGTGGAGTTCGATCTTGATGCCGCCCTAGCTCGCCATCCCACGCTTATCCTCATCGACGAGTTAGCCCATACGAATGCACCCGGCTCACGGCACACCAAGCGCTGGCAAGATGTCGAAGAATTGTTGGCGGCAGGCATTCATGTCTACACCACCATCAATGTGCAGCATCTGGAAAGCTTGAACGATGTCGTGGCACAAATTACCGGCATACGGGTGCGGGAAACCGTGCCCGATTCAGCTCTTGAACGCGCGGACGATGTAGAGCTGATCGATCTTCCTCCCGACGATTTGCTCCAGCGTCTCAAGGAAGGCAAAGTCTACATGCCGGACCAGGCTCGGCATGCACTCGATAACTTTTTTCGCAAAGGCAATTTGATCGCGCTGCGAGAGTTGGCGCTTCGGCGCACTGCCGAACGTGTCGACCAGCAGATGGAAGTCTACCGGCGCGACCATGCCGTCGTGAAAACCTGGCCCGCCGGGGAGACGCTCATGGTCTGCGTGAATCTGAATCCTCGTGGCATCCGTCTCGTCAGAGCCGCCCGGAGCATGGCCGCCGGCCTCCATGCAAAATGGATCGCCGTATACATTCAAACTCCACGTCATCTCCGGTTGTCGGAAGCCGAACGGAGTTCCGTCTTCCAGACTTTGCGTCTTGCCGAACAATTAGGCGCTGAAGCCGTCACGTTGACGGGCGAATACGTCAGTCAAGAACTGTTGAGTTATGCAAGAAGCCGCAATGTCACGAAGATCATCGTGGGCAAACCGCTTCGGTCCCGGTGGAAAGCATGGCTGTTCGGCTCGGTGGTCAATGACCTCGTCCAGCGAAGTGGGGATATCGATCTCTATGTCATCACCGCGGAAGCCGGTGAGAGCCGTCCGCGACTGGGTCACGTCTTCCAGCGGAACAGTGGTTGGTCCAGTTACGAATACGCCGGCTTGGCTGTCGCCGCGTGCACAGCGATCAGCTGGTTCATGTTTCCGTACTTTAGCGTGGCCAATCTCAGTATGGTATATCTACTTGGTGTCGCGATCGTCGCCACTCGGTGGGGACGCGGCCCATCGATTGCGGCATCCCTTGTCAGCGTGGCGGCCTTCGATTTCTTTTTTGTCCCTCCCTACTTTTCTTTTGCCGTCTCAGACATCGAATATGTATTGACGTTCGGCGTGATGCTGATCGTCGCCGTCCTGATCAGCAGCCTGGCCGCCAAAGCCAGATTGCAGGCTGAAGCGGCACGGCACCTTGAACGTCGAACGAGTGTGCTCTACGCGATGAGCCGGGAACTCGCTACGCATCGTAGCGTGGACAAGCTTACCGAGGTCGCCTGCCGGCACCTCCAAGCTGTCTTTGAAAGTCAGGTGGCGGTGTTCCTTCCGGAGGACTCTGGTCGAGTGGCGCTGCAGCGGAGCCAACAGCTCTTCTTCGAAATCAATCCCAAGGAAGCCGGTGTCGCCCAATGGGTGTTCGATCACAAAGAACGCGCCGGTCTCGGCACCGAGACATTGCCCGGCGCCACCGCGCTGTACCTTCCGCTCTCGGCATCGCACGGTCCCGTCGGTGTCGTGGCCCTCCGGCCTGCACACCCATCGCACTTGCTCAATCCGGAACAGATCCATTTGCTCGAGACCTCCGCCAACCAAATCGCGCTCGCCCTCGAACGGGCACGACTGTCCGAGGAAGCCCAACAAGCCCATGTCCAGGCAGCCACTGAACGGATGCGCAGCGCCATATTGAGTTCGGTATCGCACGACTTGCGCACACCGCTCTCAACGATCACGGGAGCGGCCAGCAGCCTCTTGAAAGAAGGGGACCATTATGACTGCACCGCCCGCCGCCAGTTAGCACAGGCGATATACGAAGAAGGTCACCGATTGGACCGATTACTTAAGAACCTCATCGACATGACTCGTCTCGAAGCAGGGGGCCTGCAAATCAAGAAAGAACCTCACCCAATGGAGGAAGTCATTGGCTCGGCGCTCCAGCGCCTTGAACGCCGGTTGGAACCTCATCGCATCACGACCCAATTGCCGCAACATCTCTCCATGGTCCCCATGGACGCCATCTTAATCGAACAGGTCTTTATCAACCTTTTGGATAACGCGCTTGCCTATGGCCCGCCAGAAGGAGCCATTGAAATCTCCGTCGCTCCGAGCAATGGAATGGTCGTCAGCGAGATTGCGGACCTCGGACCTGGAGTCCCGCAAGGGGATGAACAAAGGGTCTTTGAGAAATTTTATCGTGGATCACCGAAACGTGAAGGAGGACTAGGCCTCGGCCTAACCATTTGCCGGGGCATCGTTGAAGCCCATGGCGGCAGAATTTGGGCCGAGAATCGACCCAGTGGTGGCGCTATGTTTCGTTTCACGCTGCCGATGGATGACAACAAGAATGCTGAATCTTCGCCCTCCGGACAATCTGCACACGGCGCCTCGGCATCCTAACATGAGCCAGATGGTCGCTCACGAACCGTTAGTCTTGCTCATTGAGGATGAAGCAGAAATTCGTCGGTTTCTTCGAACCTCTCTACCAGTCGAAGGCTACCGGCTCATTGAATCGACCACCGGTCAAGATGGATTGGCGCAGGCGACCGCAAGAAATCCGGACCTGATTTTGCTCGATCTTGGTCTGCCCGATATGGATGGACTCGACGTCATCAAACGACTCCGCACATGGGGGAGCATTCCCATTCTGATCATTTCTGCTCGAGACCAGGAACAGATGAAAGTCGATGCTCTCGATTTAGGGGCGGATGATTATGTCACCAAGCCTTTTGGCATCCCGGAATTGCTTGCCCGCATGCGAACCGCCTTACGTCACATGAGCCGTCTCTTACAAAACTCCGCCGAGGACGCCTTTTCCACCGGTGGGTTGCGAGTTGATTTGACTCGTCGGCGCGTGTATGTGAACGAACAGGAGATACACCTGACGCCGATCGAATATAAGCTGCTGATGGTACTCATCCATTACGCCGGCAAGGTTGTCACGCATCGACAACTGTTAAAAGAAGTATGGGGTCCATTGCACATCGATGAGCATCATTATGTTCGTGTGTACATGCGACAACTGCGGAACAAACTCGAACCCCATCCAGCTCAGCCCCGATATCTACTAACCGAACTTGGCGTCGGTTATCGGCTCAAGACTGATTTTGAGCCGCTCGCCTAACACTTTGGTGACTAAAGTTTTTTGGGCTCAGACCTGATGCAAGAGCCCTTAAGAATCCCCCGACGCCGACCGATAGAACGACTAGAATGGTTACGATATCCGGCTTCCCATCCTTCCCTTCCACCGGCCCTTCTCCAATGACGGTTGAAGAGATCATGTCACGGAGCGTGGTGACCTTGTCTCCGGATGATTCACTCGAGAAGGCGCGCGCATTGTTTGTGGACTTCCACTTTCACCATCTTTTGGTCGTCGGCGACGGACAACTCCTCGAGGTCATCTCGGACCGAGATCTCCTTAAAGCGATGAGCCCATATGTCGACACGCTATCGGAAACCGTTCGCGATCGCGCGACGCTGAACAAGCGCGCGCACCAGATTATGAATCGGCATTGCGTCACGGTGCGGTTGGGGACGAGCGTCGAAACGGCGGGCTACATGCTTATCGAGAAGAAGATCTCTTGCTTGCCGGTTGTCGACAAGGATGGTCACGTAGAAGGCATTATAAGTTGGAAGGACGTCCTGCAATCCTTTCTGCCGAACAGGTCCTAGACGCGGCAGCCAGCCACGTTCAAAACATCTCCGGAGCGAAACCTCACTAAAGAACTGGGCGAATAGACGATCGCTAGGGACGCATACCACGCGTGAAGGCGAGCCGGCGATGGCACTCGTAGCAGGCCATCACTTGTTGACGGGCTTCGTGCAGCTTCTTCTCGTTAATGAGCACGTATTGTTGCAACCGCTCGATCGACGCGCCCATGGTGACCAGACTGTGACCATTCAGACGGCGGGACGACAGCACCATGTGGAGCGCTTCATCCTTGAGGTGATCGAGAGGCCGGTCATTGGCTCCGTTGATGACCTCTTGGAGCACGATGAAACGTTTCTTCCACTTCGTTAGGATTAACTGTGTCGCCTGAACACGACGAGCGAGCGCCCTCGTCTCCACGGCAGATTGGATGACGTCGGTAAATTCGGTCCGGTCGAGAGGTTTGCAGAGCACGTCGTACGCGCCCAGATCAAAGGCACGTCGCATCAATGGTTCATCTGCGTGTCCTGTCATCAACACAACAGGAGTCGCTGTTCGTCGTTGTGTGACGGCTTCGAGGACGGAGAGGCCATTCATGCCGGGCATGGTCACATCGGTGACCACGACAGAGTAGTCTCGCCGCTCGAACCGCAACAGCGCTTCATGAGGAGAAGAAAACGTCTCGACCGCGACGGTGGGAAACCGCCGCATCAGCAACTGCGGTAAGTGTTCGAGAACGACCCGATCATCATCAAGAAGGAGAATAGGAGCGGAACGCATGCACGAAGCATATACCACCACCCTAGCAACCACAAGCGGGAACAACGTACGTATCGCTATTCGTTGATATCCCCTCTTCACATGCGGCGTCAGCGACGAGATGAAAACAACGTGACGCGTGCATGAGTGGGCTTCAGCACGCGTCGGGGCAGCAGTGATCCCAGGATCATGCCGATGATCGCCATCAGAAATCCGACCACTTGAGGCGGCCAGACGGAGTCGGTCGAACCGACCAGTTCCAGCGTGATCCAGGTGATGAGACCCGCGGCAACGGCGCCTATCGCTCCATGGGTGTTAGCGCGCCGCCAATATAGCCCGGCAACAAGCGGAATGAACGCGGCCACCAGCGTGACTTTATAGGCGCTCTCCACCATTTTGAAAATGCTGGCCTGCGAGTTCAATGCGAAGATCAAGACCACGCCGGCAAAGCAGACGAGCACCAGACGCATGATCCGAAGCAAAGTGCGATCATCCATCTGGGGAACCAGCCCTTTGATAATATTTTCGCTAAACGCCACCGACGGCGCCAATAAGGTGGCCGAGGAGCAACTCATGATGGCCGATAGCACGGCGCCGAAAAAGATAATCTGTGCCGGCAGCGGCGTGTGTTGGAGAATGAGCGTCGGCAGGATGAGCTGCGAATCTGTCTTCAGCAATGTTCCGAACATGTGCGGGTCGATCAGCGTGGCCGCGTAGGCCAAGAACATTGGGACAAATGCGAAGCCGAAGTAGAGCGATCCGCCAAGGACCGACCCACGTACTGCAGTGACCTCATTCTTCGCCGACGTGATGCGCTGGAACACGTCTTGCTGCGGGATCGAGCCAAACATCATCGTGATCCACGCTCCGATGAAAGGTATCCAGGCTCCGATGTTTGCCGTGGGAAAAAAGTTGAGCTTCCCCGCTGCGGCCGCATGGTCAATGACGGCACCTACCCCGCCGGCCAATCCGCTGATCTCCGACGCAATATAGAGCATCCCGCCCATGATCACGGTGATTTGCACGAAATCTAGAATGGCCACCGAGAACATGCCCCCGAACGCCGTATAGATGAGGACAATCATGGTCCCCATCATCATGCCGGCGCTCTGACTCACCATCCCCTGCGAGACCACATTGAAGATCAGTCCCAGCGCCTTGATTTGCGCGGAGACCCAACCGAGATAGGACGCGACAATACAGAGCGTACAGAGCACTTCGACGGTGCGGCCGTACCGCATCCGGTAGTAATCGCCGATGGTGAGCAGATTTAAACGATAGAGGCGGCGCGCGAAAAATAGTCCCGCCAAGATCAAGCATAGACTGGAGCCGAATGGATCGGCTACGACACCATGCAGACCGTCCTTGACAAAGGTGGCGGAAATTCCGAAAACGGTTTCCGCCCCAAACCAGGTCGCGAAGACCGTCGCCGTCACGACCGGCAGCGGCAAAGTACGGCCGGCCACAGCGAAATCACTCGCATTGTGGACCCGTGTGGAGGCATAAAGGCCGATCGCGAGGGAGATGAGAAGGTAAAGGATGACAAAGCCGAGAATCATCCGATGGTCACTCGTTCAGGAGAGAGAAGCGTTACAAGAAGAGACTCTAAAGTCACGGCAACTCCTGAGGAGGAAGAGTCTTTTCTTTGATGGAGCGATGGATGGCTCAGCGGATTGTGACGTTCGTCCATCAGACAATTTACAAATAGGAGCTCAGGCCTTCATGGTCACTACTAATGCGTTCATTTTGCGAAATCGCGGGTATCGATCACCTCGCCGTTTCGTTTGCCTTCCACGCTTTCCACGTAGGCTAAGGCGACCTGCTGGGCCGGCATGCCGTTTGTACTATCCATACCGAGGGCGATCAGCGTTTCCTTAACCCACACTGGGCTGACAGCGTTCACGCGGAGGCCGCGCGGCAGTTCCAGCGCCGTCGCGCGGACAAACCCGTCGAGGCCCGCATTGACCAAACTAATCGCAGCGCTTCCCTTCATGGGTTCTCGCCCCAATACACCGCTGGTCACCGTGAACGATCCGCCGTTGCTGAGATAAGGACAGCCGATCCGGACCAGATTGACTTGGCCCATCAATTTGTTGTGCACGCTCATCAGAAAGTCATCATCCGTGAGTTGATCAAACGGTGCAAATTGCGCCACACCGGCAGCCGACACAACCGCATCGATCGGCCCGGCAGCCTCATACAGCCGTTTGATGGAATCGGCTGACGCAATATCCACCCGGTAATCGCCGCCGGTATGTCCCACTTTGATGACCTCGTGCCGCGCCGCTAATTTCTCGACGACTGCCCGTCCGATCATCCCTGTGGCTCCGACCACCATGACTTTCATCAATTCACCTCCTTGACCTATCGTGCCTTCAGCGCCCGTAACGTGCCGTGAGTGAGGCCTTCGCCAGTGCCTGCTGATTGAGGTAAAAGCCCACCATGGCGCCCGACGCATCCTTTTTGAGCGGGAGCTGATCCACCTTCAAGGCATAGACAGTAAATATGTAGCGATGCGGTCTATCGCCGCTCGGGGGACATGGTCCGCCGTACCCCGGCTGGCCAAAATCGGTCATGCTTTGGATCGCTCCTTCAGCAATGACATTGTCCGGCTTGCCCGCATTGGCAGGCAGCATATGGACGCTGACTGGAATGTTGAAGACGACCCAATGCCACCATCCGCTTCCAGTCGGCGCGTCCGGATCGTACACCGTGAGGGCAAAACTCTTTGTTTCTGACGGACCATTGTCCCAGTGCAATTCAGGCGAAATGTTTTTACCACTGCATCCAAAACTATTAAACACTTGTTCGTTTGCGACTGTTCCCTGTTCCTTCACCACAGGACTGGTCAACCGAAACTCCGCCGCGCCACTTGGTGTCGTGATCAATAAACAGACCATGGCTATCCACCATCGCATCATTATCAACCCTCCTTGTGTAAGACAGTAAAATACCCCGAATCCCAACCTTACCTGTGAATGGGGGAAAAATGAGTCCGCCTGAGCGCTGACGGCCGTGTCAGTCCAAATGATGGTAAGGCCGAGAAGGTTTTCATCTCATCATCCCCGACCCTCATTCATGCGGGTCTTGATATCTATTCCTCACAGCGCTAAGAGATCTTTCCGGCGACAAGAAATAAAATGATCTGAACATTGCTTTTTCAAAAATGGAACTACGATGTATATTTGAATAGCCCATGAGAACACAAGGCTGATAGCACGAATCACTCATACCCTGATCGCACGGCTCATCAAAAATCAATCATGCGTTAGGTACTAATTTATCCTACACACAGACACGCGCCGCTCCTCTTACGGTTAATCTCCTAAGCAGGGCAAACTGCTCAGACGAATGACGACTCCTCTATGAAGCTGACGCGCGCCATCCAAACATTTTGCAGGAGAATGCTCTCCACGTCCTCGCTCTCTTTGGCTCTCTGCCTTATCAGCCTTTCATCCGCCTTTGCCGACGACAAGGACACGCCGCTCGCTGGAGAAAGTTATCACACGGAACTGTTGGGCGAGCGGGTCGACGTGCCTGCACGCGATCGCAGAAACGTTACCGCAATTAATTTTGGGGTTATGTATATACCGAACGGCCCCAGTATGTTGGAGGTGTTGCCGTTCGGCTCGCTCTTTGTGTGGCGTAACTGGGATGACGATTACCGCCGCCTTCGCGCCACCGTAGCCGGGGTAGTCAACGATATAAACTTCAATATTGGGTCACGATCGTTGAAGCGGTGGGAACTCGTCTTAACGTTTGACAACACTGTCATTCCGTTCGGCCGAGCCGAATACGTCGAAGGACAACGCATCGCGCCGGTGGAAATCCAGTGGAGCTATTTGTTTGCGGGGGCCGGAATCGGCTACCGAGAACAGTTACCAGGGAAATCGCAGGATAATGCCATCGAAGTGTCGCTCACCTATGAACCCGGCTATCGCTGGTTCCAACGCAGTGGAGACACGTCCCCAAATTTTGTCGTCCCTGCCGATACGTATGAAGGTCGCGCTCATTTTAGACTGCGCCTCGATGCGCTGGATCGCAATCTCATGGAGCTGCCGCATGCGGGGTTTTCCTTCGGAGGCGATGCCATGTATGGTCACCGCGCCCATTGGAGTCAATGGGGCGGAGTTGCCTTTCCACCACCGAATGCCCAACAGGAAAAGACGTATCAGTTGGTCAGCGCCTATGCGGTGGCGGCCGGCGGTGTGCCCTTTGTAGAGAGTGAACGGCACCGCCTGGTCTCATCTCTTTATGGGGGGATCGGCCGACACTTGGACCGGTTCTCCGCTTTTCGTTTGCCGGGAAGACCGACGGGATATGAATGGGAGGCTCTCTCGCTGCCTGTCATGCCCGGCGTCCAGTTCAACGAACTGTTCCCGACGAAATATGGAATTGCCGACCTGATCTATCGCTATGAACTGCTGTTCTTCATGTATCCGTATATCCGAGGAACGTATGGACTCGTGGAACGCCCGCGGTTCGGCCCAGACGGCTCGATTCGATTTCAAACGGATCCGCTTCCGGCATTGGGAGGTGGCATCGTTAGCGGCGCGCCCTTCCGATCGCAGATCGAGGTCGGCTACAGCTATAACTTCGGAATCTTCCGCGATCCGGGCGGGCACGTGAGCATGGGCGGGCATGGATTGTTTGCCATGTGGTCGAAGGAAATCTAACAGCTGGAGAGACCGCCGATTTCGCCTACTCCATCCGTTCACTAACTCTCGGCGTACAAGCACAGCCTGCCTGAATGATGGGCCTGGCTTTCCCGCCATCACTCTAATGGAATGCGATTCTTGTTCTGCGTCAACCACGTCTCGAAATTCTGCAATGCAGGGTTGAGCGAACGGCTGACTTCCACCTTCCGAGCGCCGCAGAAGATCGGCTCGAAGTCGCGTTTAAACTGGAACATATTGCCGAGATCGTCGGCGCCGGGGAACCCGAATCCGCGGTAAGTCTCAGGCGTCACCGCGTTGTAACGCACCTCTTGTCCCAATGCCTTTGTCAGGGCGGCCGCCATGTGCGCCCCCGTCAAATGTTCACCGGCAATGCCGACCGTGCGTCCGATAAATTCTTTCGGCTTCTTAAAAATTCCCAGCGCGCATTTTCCGATGTCCTCGGCCGCGATGCCGGGCAGTTTTTTGTCGCCCATCGGCAGGGTCAACGCCAATTTTCCATCCGCACCTTTCTTGGGTCCGGCACCGAAATTAATAAAATTTTCCCAATAGAATGCGGTTAAGAGAAACGTTGTCGACAAACCCAAATCATTGAAGACGCGGTTGGCTTCGCCCTTGGCGTCGAAGTGCGGGACCTTGTATTTGCCCATCAGCGTGGGCATACGAGCATCACTGAGAGGCACCCACTGTCGCGTATCTTCAAGAGTGGACCAGATGACGTGCTGCAGACCTGCGTGCTTTGCCGCCTCAGCCATGGCTTTGGCTTCGGCGTACTCCTTTTCCGGCGACAGATGCGCCCAAAAAAACGTCACACAAAAGGCACCGTATGTCCCTTTGAACGCCCGCTTCAGACTATCCAGATCATCGACATCCGCCGCCACCACTTCGGCGCCGAGTTGAGCCAGTTCCTTCGCCTTCACCGAATGAATGTCACGGGTGAGCGCACGCGCCGTGAACCCGCTTTCCGTGTCACTCATGATTGCACGAACCAAGCCTCCACCCTGGGCTCCAGTTGCGCCGACGACGGCGATCACCTTCCTATCCGACATGGCATTCCTCCATCTGGTGCATCCAAACTCCGTGGGAGCTCGCCCTCTGACGACCGAACGTGCATCGAGAGGCTAGCATATTAGGCGACCGTGCGAAAGCCGATCGCCGACAAAACGTTCCCGTCATCCGCCTGCGCCTTTGCATGGCAGTGGTCGAACGAAAAAACAACAGACAATTGCAATTGAAACCGGCGACCCGTACACTAATACAAATGCGTACTAGTCGTCACTATGGCACCTCCGTATAACCTACACAAAACTCATCATTGTCCGATGGACCTAAGAATTTATTCGGCCGAAAAAAGAGGTGGAAAGAACGCCGGAGCCCCAACATGGACGGAGTGCACTGGTCTGTCGCTATGCGCGACAACCTGATCGTATGTATATCGATTTCTACGGCCTAATCAGCGAGCCCTTCCGAACGACTCCCGATGCGGACGCCGTATTTTTCAGTCCCAGCCACCGGGAAGCGTTGAGTTCACTCCTCTATGGGGTGAAGGAACGAAAAGGCGTTATCGTCATCACGGGTGAGGTCGGTGTTGGAAAAACGACAATCATTCGCCGATATCTCACCATCGCCGCGCCGCTGCCTCAAAAAACCGTTCATATCTATAATCCTAATATTACGTTCGAGCGGCTGTTGTTCACCATTCTGACTCAGGTCGGCATTGATCCGGGCAGCGGCCAGTCGGCGGAGATGGTCAGCCGGCTCCATGAATTCGCGTTGACGGAACAGCGTCACAATCGTGCGATCGTGCTGGTCATCGATGAAGCGCAGTGTATGCCTGTCGACACGCTCGAAGGGATTCGAATGCTGTCCAATTTGGAGACGGCGGAGGAGAAGCTCATCCAAATTGTGCTTATGGGACAGCCCGAACTGGACATCGTCCTGGACCGTCACGAATTGCGTCATGTACGAGAACGCATTGCGCTTCGCGGTCGAATTTTGCCGCTCACTAGGAAAGAGAGTCTCGAATACATTCAACACCGATTGCTGCAGGCCAGCCGTGACCAGCGACCGATTTTTTCGGCCGGTGCGTTGTCCGCTATCGTGAAGACGGCCCAGGGCATTCCAAGGCGGCTCAATATCTTATGCGACAATGCGCTAATTGCCGGCTTCCGCCTCCGACAGCCTACGATTTCGCGCGCGACCGTCACCCGCGTCATTGCCGAGCGGGAAGGCATTCAACAAGGGATCTGGTGGAATAACCGCATGGCACTCACCGCCGCGGCTGCTGTGCTGCTGACGATTTCGGTCCTGATATTTGCCCTGTGGAATCCGCCGAGGAACGCTGCGAGCGTCACAGCATCGGAATCGGAACCGACGACGCCGCCGGGATCACCCTCCGCTCAACCCACACCTCCGGAGGAGGTCCCGCTCAAGCCGATGGTCCCCGTCAGCGCCGCGCCGCTTGGGAACCATCCACCGTCTCGTCAGATCGAACCACCGGTCACGGCCGCTGCAACCGACGAACCCTTCGGTGTGGGAAAGGTAGAAGCAAGCGAAACCGCTCGGCTCTTAGCGGTACTTTTGGATTCGGGACGAGTCGTCCTAGGGAAAGCGCAACCGACCATTAACAATCCTCGGCTAGAGGACAAAGATTTTTCCGCCTCGGTGTTTGAAGGCCGATTGCGAAAAGAGTTTTTGGCGAGGACCGGCCACGACATCCGGGCCCTTCCTTCATCGCCGTTACCGGAGCGCGCCAAGCCTTTACTGCAACGGCTAGTCTTTTTTATGCAGAAGGAAATTCAGGATGCCCAGCGGGATATCAATAAGAAGGGCATCGGATTCAAAGGATTTATCCCGGCGACTTTTGCCACTCGCGTGGCCCAAAACTTCTCCAAAGACACCGGCCTGAAGCTGCGGCAAATCGGACCTCCCGGCATCGACTCCAGAAATCCCGACAATAAACCCGACGAACGCGAAGAACAGACCTTGCTGGTCGTTCAGAAAAATCACCCCAGAGTGGGCGACCATGTCATGGAGCAACAGCTGCCTGACCGTTCTATTCAAGTGCTCTTACCGCTGTTCTACAACAAGCCATGCCTGGCCTGTCATGGAAAACCAAAAGGCGAAGTCGATATCTCCGGCTACAACAAGGAAGGCTTCAAAGAAGGCGATCTCGGCGGGGCCATCTCGGTGGTTCTTCCTATTGAGATGGATCGCCACGACTAGGCCGCTGCGCTGGTTGTCGTCACGGTTGATTCGATGAACACCCTACCGCGCTTCGATTTGCCCACGCCGTGAGAAGCGTTCAACCCCTCGACTCAGATCGATAAGATATCCAGACCTCAAGCACGGATGAGAGATGCCAAGCGCACCCCAGTTTCCTCACGAACAAAATGAAGAAGGCGAATTTACCCGGCAAGAGGATGGCTTCCGAGAGTGGATCACGGAGGACGGGCGTTCGGGCTATCCGGCCGTCCCGATGCGATATCACCTGTACGTATCCCTGGCTTGCCCCTGGGCTCATCGCACCATTATTGTCCGCTCGCTGAAGAAGCTGGAAGCCGTCGTCGGCATGACGGTTGTCGATCCCATCCGTGACGAGCGTGGGTGGGCATTTCGAAACGGGCCGGAACACTCGACCGATTCGATCAATGGCTTTCACTTTTTGCGCGAAGCCTATCTGGCAACCGATCCAACCTATCAGAAGCGAGTCACTGTGCCCGTTTTGTGGGATCGCGAACGCCGACGCATTATCAGCAATTCCGACGACGACATCATGCGCATGTTCAATCGCTCCTTCGATCGGTACACGGACAGTCGGATCGATTTGTATCCGGACGATAGCCGACGCGCAATCGATGAATTAAACGCACTCATCTATGAACAGGTCAACAATGGGGTATACCGCGCAGGATTTGCCATGACGCAAAGCGCATACGAGCGCGCGGTCCGCCGCTTGTTCGACACCTTGGATATATTGGAATCGCGTCTTGCTACCCAGCGCTATCTCTTCGGCTCTTCCTTCGTCGAGACCGATTGGAGGCTGTTCGTGACATTGATCCGTTTTGATGCCGTCTATCATGGCCATTTCAAGTGCAACATTCGACGCATAACCGATTATCCGAATCTCTTCGGCTACGTGAAGGACCTTTATCAAATGAAAGGGATTGCGGAGACGGTGAATTTCGATCATATCAAACGGCACTACTATATGACGCACGATGAAATTAATCCCACGCGCATCGTGCCGGTTGGTCCCGCCATAGACTTCCACGCCTTTCATGGTCGTGAGGCTCTTGCATAACGACGCGATCATGATCGTGTGCCGGACATCGCGCACTCGTTGACGACCCTCGGTTATCCGATCGCTCGGCATAAGAAACATGTTGAACCAGCCGGCTCCGCTGGCATATCTTGGCGCTTCTTAGTGCGTGCAGTGGGCAGCTTGTTGTTCGATTTCTGCAACCTCTTCACGAAAGGATTACCAATGCGGATCACATTGATCGTGGCCGCCGCCGTCTTTTACCTTAGGATGTCGACGGCTTATGCCGCCACAACTCCGATAGAACCTGCCAACGACGATCAGAAAACGCTCTACGCCCTGGGGCAGGCGATCAGTCAATCGCTGGGAAGTTTTAATCTGAGCGAAGCCGAATTAGAGATGGTCAAAACGGGACTCACCGACGGCGTGTTGAAGCGCGCCGGCAAAGTCGACATGCAAGCGTACGGACCCAAGATCCAGAAACTCCAAGAATCACGGGCGGCCGTCGTGGCAGAAGCTGAAAAGAAATCAGGCGCGGCATTCCTCACGAAAGCCGCGGCAGAAGCGGGTGCGGCGAAGACGCCCTCGGGAGCTGTAATCACCACGATCAAGCCCGGAAAAGGTGCGTCCCCGAAAGCAACTGATACGGTGAAGGTGCACTACCATGGCACGCTCGTGGACGGCACCGTGTTCGACAGTTCCGTTCAACGTGGAGAACCGGCCACCTTCCCTTTGGGGAACGTCATTAAGTGTTGGACAGAGGGAGTACAACAGATGAAGGTGGGTGGCAAGAGCCGCTTAGTGTGCCCGGCCAACTTGGCCTATGGCGATCGCGGATCACCGCCGGTGATTAAACCGGGCGCTACGCTCGTCTTCGAAGTGGAATTACTGGATATCGTCAAGCAGTAGAAGGACCGATGTGAATTGGAAGCGAGTCGGCGTGCGGGCTTTCTATTAAGCTGCACGCCGACTTACTCCTAGTTATTGAAAGGGAAATTAGTTCTTGGAAAAATGATTGCTGGCCGTCCAGATATCGGCCCACCTATTTCTTCTATTTCTCGGACATCCGCCTGGAAGATTCCCCCGCAATGGTGCGTTTAAGAAGGCCGCTGGAAACTTCCTCGGCGCGGGTTATCACCGCAATCGTCATCACGGATTGCTTTAAAAATACTCGTCTCGACATATTCCCTCCTCTCTATCGCTCTCCAGAACGTCTTCCTTTCATAGCGAACCCACAGCAAAAAAGAGGCCAGTGAAAGACCTCTGGCTCAATCGCCTCGAACGATAAGTTTCCCTGAAAAATCCTTCAACTTTCTCCCCGCATTGGCGTATTCGACCCGTGGCTATCAGGCATCTTGTCCTCGCAAGTCGGTTGTGAAGACGAATCGTACTGTCTTCTGATCAAGACCGGTACATTGTGCCTGGAAGTTTCTGCCGCTGTTGAGCAGTACCTCACTGCCTGCATTGCTTCTGTCCTCTGAGGCAAGACAGCCCACCTGTGTCATGAGACAGTAGAAGACCGTCTCATACCGGCCTCGGCTAGATCGTCATAATCTCTAAGCTAATGATACTACTTACAAAATCTGAATTTTGTCAGTGGGCACGCCATATGAAAGACACACGGGCATACACCTTAAGGAGGCTAGAATGTTAAACCAAAGTACCATGACGCTGGATACGCGATCTTCGTTGAATATTCACGATTTGCATTCACTGATCGAGTCACGCAAAAGTCCCGGTATAGTCATTCTGAATGGGCCGGGCGAAGTGCTGCATCTCAACGATCCGGCCTGGGAGATCCTTACGCTTCTCCGCCAACAAGGGTCGACGCCGGAGACGGCTCTTATGCCGAAGGCGATCACCGAGCTGTGCGAAGAACTCCATAACAAACTGAAAGGACAAGCGCCGGCATCAACGGGTCGGCGTCTGGAAACCATGCGTCTTATGGGCACCTCGGGGGAGGGAATCCTCCTGAGAGCATCGTCCTTCGAAGGCGGCGCAGACTCGCCCATCGAACGGCGACGATTTTTGATCGTCCTCGAACACATTACTGAACAGGCAGTGAAGCCGGGCGATGCTAAAGAACGATTCGGTTTGACCCATCGTGAGTGTGAGATCGGACACGCGCTCACCAAGGGACTCACGAATAAGGAAATCGGGAATGCGCTTGGGATCACCGAGCCGACAGTCAAAGCTCATATCAAGCATATTATGGAAAAGATGAAATGTACGACCCGCACGGCCATCGTCTCGCAATTGGTCGGCTCCTGGACCAGCGGTACCGCCTAGAGCCGGATCTCGACTACGATGGCTACATCACTTGAAGATCGCAGCAATATAAGCTGTAGGATTTTTACGGACATCGCGTAGAGGGGCTTTGCGTTATGAATGCACTCTCACGCAAGGATTGCCATGAGTAGCAGAATCGCGATACACGTCGTCCTTTTTTTGATAGTCGCATTGAGTGTAGATCCCGGTCGTAGCATCGCTGCTCAGTCGGAGATTCGTGGACCGGTTGCCTCTGTACGAAGCTGCAGCGAATTCTTGGTCAGTTATCGAGGCAAGATAATCGCTGTTCGAGTCGCGGGCATCGACTGTCCCGCCCTCACTCAACCCTTTGGTCCGGAGGCCAAAGCATTTGTCGCCACCTTGTTGAACAAGCGCACCGTGATCGTGAGACCAAGAGGCCACGATCGGCATCGTCGAGTGTGGGGGGACGTCCTTCTTTCCGATGGCCGCTCGTTGGGTATCGAAATGCTCAGAGCAGGATGGGCACAGGCTTCCGCGACGGCAGTCGATGAACGCTTGTCAGAATTCGAACAAGACGCGCGGCGAGCCAAGATCGGTTTATGGAAAGAGCCCGCGCGCGTGCCTGTAGAAAACGTCGGACCTTCCACCCGAAAGAAATCTTCTACGACAGACAAATCCTCATCGCGGTAACCCAGACCATTTGCTGGGAAGCAGTGTTTATACTAGTCTCCGACCTTTCCCGTGATTTCCACTCACCTTGCGAACAATGGACCTGACACTCTTGGATATTCTAGCGGCCGGGCTCGTCATCAGGCTCCGGACGATTGTTCAGGCATCCACCGGCCTTGGAGCAGGGCTTATGGTTGTTCCGCTTCTGGCGCTGATCCATATCGAGTTTGTCCCCTGTCCCGTGATCTTTGCCAGGCTGATCTTGTCGTCTTTCATGACCGACGGCGGTCCTCATCATTTTTTCGGTCAGCGCGCTGGCTCTCATCGTAAAAAGTGTGCATTAAGATCGTGCGAGGGTGAACTCCTGTATTCTTTTGCGGCGAGAGCAGCACCCACAATAATAAGACGGCGATTAGCTATTCGTCCGACTATGCGGAGACATTTGTCTTCATCATTATCTACCGTCCTCTTCTAACAAATGTGCGCGTCATCCTTCCTATCAATGCTATAATCCGCCACCTTGTAGGGGTGACGTTGACATTCTCGCTATTAGAAAAAGCCATCCAGATCGCGACTGCGGCTCACGCCGGCCAGCTAGACAAATGTCAGCAACCCTACATCCTACATTCCTTGCGTGTCATGCTAAATGTCACAACTGAGGAAGAGCGGATTATCGGCGTGTTGCATGATGTTATCGAAGATACCCCCGTCGGGTGGGAAGACCTGGCGGGACGATTTCCTGCTGCTATTCTGGCGGCGTTAGACGCCATTACCCAACGGCCGAATGAATCTCACGCTCAATATCTTGAACGCGTTCTGGTGAATCCCTTGGCGACTCGGGTGAAGATTGCCGATATCGAAGACAATGTCAGCCCCGTCCGCATTCAACAATGGAGCCTACTTGAACCGGGGCGTGCCCAGCATTATCAAATCACTCGACTGCGGTCGCTGAAAGCATTGCAGCAACGCAACCTACTACTCCTCGCCTAATCTATTACTTTGTTCGCCGCGCTCCTCTCCTTATCTTCAAGTCTTCCTCTACACCTACTTCTCACTCATAGTGCAATTCATATCGGTAGGATACGACTGACAGTGGTTGCTCCACTGCCCTACTGACGAGCCATGGTGGGTGCCACTATATAATTTCGTAGCGCACGAGGAGACGCTCATGCCAAAGAAAATGGTGCGATATGCGGTTGTCGGCCTAGGCCATATTGCGCAGGTAGCCGTGCTTCCGGCGTTCGCGCATGCGGAGAAGAATTCTCGGCTAACGGCGCTGGTGTCCGGCAATGCGATGAAACGCAAACAGTTAAGCGCTCGCTATGACATCCCTCATACATACTCGTATCGCGAATATGACCGGTGCTTACGCGAAGGCGAAATCGACGCGGTGTACATTGCTCTTCCCAACAATATGCACCGTGACTACGCCGTGCGCGCGGCCCACGCCGGCATTCACGTGTTGTGCGAAAAACCGATGGCGGTGACGGCAGCGGAGTGCGCCCAAATGATACAGTCGGCCAGACGCGGCGGCGTCAAGCTCATGATCGCATACCGCCTTCATTTTGATGAGGCGAATATGACCGCTGTCCAAATGCTCCACTCTAATAAGATTGGCCCCCCGCGCCTGTTTAACTCGACGTTCACGATGCAAGTGCGGCCCGGCGATATCCGGGTCCAACGGAAATTCGGCGGCGGTCCGCTCTACGATATCGGCATCTATTGCATCAATGCAGCCCGATATCTCTTCGGCGAGGAGCCGGTGGAAGTGAGCGCCTTCTCTGCCAGCGGAGCGGACCGCCGCTTTAAGGAAGTGGATGAAATGACCGGGGCCCTCTTGCGCTTTCCGCAAGACAGACTCGCGTCCTTCATTTGCAGCTTCGGCGCGGCGGACGTATCCGCCTATGAAGTCGTCGGCACGAAAGGACGCCTCCACGTCGAACCGGCATATGAATACGTCGGGGCTCTCAAACAACACATCACGATTGATGGAAAAACGAAGGAACGGACGTTTCGACGGAGCGATCAATTCGCGCCTGAACTAGTCTACTTCTCCGATTGCATCCTAAGCGGTAGGAACCCAGAACCTTCCGGAGAAGAAGGGATGAACGACGTCCGGATAATCGAAGCGCTGCTCCAATCGGCCAAGACCAGACGTCCCGTCACTTTGAAGGGCATGCAACGCGCCCGCAAGGCGACCTCACGTCACATCATCAAGCGGCCCCCGGTAAAGAAACCCTCTTTAGTTCAAGTCAAATCTCCTAGTCTGTAAGTCCGTATTTCTATCCTTACTCATTTCACTGATCCAGAACGGCGCGTGCTTCAACCATCCGAGATGGAGTCCGCGCGGTGAATACGTCACAAACTCTCCTGACAACCTGGAGGCCGGATGACACTCGAAACTGTGATGACGATGCTGTTGTATGTGGCGGCTGGTTGGATTGCGTTGGTCGCGGTGAAGATGCTGCAGTCCTGGTGGGAGGGAGGGCGGCCTGACCATCTCGTGACCGGCGTGATCGGTGTGGTGGCGGCGACGATCGCCATCGCCTATCTCACGTGGTGGCCGCTCTTGCTTGCGTTAACGTGGCAATGGATCGCGCCCTTCGTGTATCGAGCAGCCAAAGACTAGGCAACTGCTTGTCCCCTTCCTGGAGATCGTGGTGGCATTTGCGGAAGGCGACCCAGTACAATACACCCTTTGTACACGCACGAATATGGAAAATTATGAAAACGACCGTTCGGCGGACCTTCGGCATCGATATCGACGGCGTGCTGACTGATGTGGACGCCATGCTCGACGAGTTGGCTATCGCTCACACCGGCCGGCCGTGGCCGCGCGAATTCGCCGCCACGCCGACGAGCACAACTGAACTGATTCCCGATCACCTGCTCCAGCGGATATTCGACGACTTTCACGAGTCACGTTTGAGCATATTGACCCTGCTCCCCGGCGCGCGTGAGGCCTTGGAGCAACTCAATCAGCGCTATCGATTGGTCTTGGTCACCGCCCGGCGGCCGAGTTCTGAGCCGCTCACGCGCGACTGGCTACGCCAACACGGCGTTCCATTTGATGCTCTCTATCATCTGGAAAATAAATGCGAGAGCCCAGAAAAACTCACCGTGGCGATCGACGATCACCCGCGACATATTACGCGCTATCTGGAAGAAGGCATTCGTTGCTTTGTGATGGATTATCCGAGAAATCGCGCGTTAGAGCCGCATCCTTATCTGACCCGCGTCCAATCTTGGCCGGAAGTCATGGAACGGTTGGTCTGTGATCCGACAGAAATCACCGATGAATGAAGGCCTGACGACCATTCAATCAAAAGACGGTGCCCCTCATCATCGCTGGGAAGGCAATTTGACCCCTTATGAAACACGATAAATCCGAGCCCCATCACGCAGCCAGTACTCCCCCGGAGCGTGGTTTCTCGCCGGGATTCGCCGCGCTCGGACTCGAAGCCAAACTCCTTGCCGCGCTCGATACGCTGGGATACGAAGAACCGACGCCGATCCAACGCGAAGCGATTCCACCGCTGCTCGCCGGCCGTGACCTACTGGGTCAAGCCGCGACCGGAACCGGGAAGACCGCCGCGTTTACCTTGCCGCTGCTCCAGCGCATTGCCCACATGACGCGACGCGCGCATCCCTCGGCGCTGATTCTGGTGCCGACCCGAGAGTTAGCCGTCCAGGTGGCGGAGGCCGTCCATCGCTACGGAAAGGAACTGCGTTTGAACGTGCTGGCCATTTACGGCGGCCAAGCCATTGGACAGCAGCTCCACTCCCTGAAACGCGGTGTCGATATCGTCGTCGCCACGCCGGGGCGCGCCCTGGATCATATCCGACGCCATACCATGAAGTTGGAGCAGGTGCAAATCGTCGTACTGGATGAAGCCGACGAAATGCTCGATATGGGATTTGCCGAAGATCTCGACGCAATTTTAGGGCTGACACCTCGGGGGCGTCAGACCGCGTTATTTTCAGCCACCATGCCTCCCCGCATCGCCTCCATCGCGCACCGGCATTTACACGATCCTCTGGAAATTAAAATTGCGCGTGAGCCGGTCAAGGCAGGCGCTGCGCCGCGCGTTCGCCAAACCGCCTATCTTGTGGCGCGGCCCCATAAGGTGGCGGCGCTTGGGCGCATCTTGGATATGACCAGCCCTACGTCCGCGCTGGTCTTCTGCCGCACCCGCTTGGAGGTGGATGAACTGACGGACATGTTGAAAGCGCGCGGCTATCGAGCCGAGGCTATCCATGGAGGCATGACACAGGTTCAGCGCGACCGCGTGATGAAAACATTTCGTTCGGGACAGACGGAACTCCTTGTGGCAACCGATGTGGCGGCGCGCGGCTTGGATATCCCGCATGTGTCGCATGTCATCAATTTCGACGTGCCCTCCGCCCCCGAATCGTATGTGCATCGAATCGGCCGCACCGGCCGCGCAGGACGTGAAGGAGCGGCGGTGACACTTGTAGAGCCTCGCGAACAACGCTTGTTGCGGAATATCGAGCAAATGACGAAGTCGAGAATAGACGTCGCCGCCGTCCCCACCGTCGCCGACTTACGAATGCGGCGCCTCGAGTCGACTCGAGCCTCGATTCAACAAATCCTTACGGCAGGCGAGCTAGATCTCTTCCGCGTGATGGTGGACTCGCTGGCCGAGAACAACGATCCGCTGGATGTCGCCGCAGCAGCAATCAAACTGGCGCACCAATCACAGCGTGACGATCGCGTTGAAGAAGATATCCCTCCCATTCAGGAACGTCGGGAGGCACGATTTGAGCCTGCACGACGCGGCGGGCACGAGCATGAAACTGGCCTACGCGGCCAGCCTCTTAGAACCCGTCATGAAGGGCTACTGGGCAAATCGGGTCGATCTACACCATCGTCCCCTATGGCGAAGCTGTGTATCGGTGCGGGTAGGCTGGCGGGTATCCGGCCCGGAGACCTCGTCGGAGCAATCGCGAATGAGGCTGGATTGAATTCAAGAGTCCTTGGCGCTATCGAGATGACCGATAAACATTCCTTTGTCGAAGTTCCTGAGGATTTGGCGAGAGGCATTATTGAGGCGCTCAGCCGCACCCGCATTAAGGGTCAGAAAGTCGCCGTCAAGCTTGTCCGGGAGTGACTGGCAATCCATTTTCTCCCGTACCTCCCTCCCACGTCTGCGTACAATCACGGTGATCGTGCTCAGGTTCAAATCACACGACAGCACCGTTCGGAGCTACTTCGATGGCAAAGCACACTCCATGACCGATGACACGCGCCGACAGCAAAGAACGTCTTCTGATCGCCGTAAGATCTTCAGGCTCCCGCCGATCAGATAAACATTCGCTCAAGGAGAGCAGATTCTCAGGAAGCGATACTCGTGTCCACTACGATTTGTCGATGACGGCCGTGCCTTTCACATGAAAGATGTAGCCGTTCAACACCCACGCCCAGAACCAACGTTCTTCGATCGTGACATCGGTCAATCAAGACCCCCCAACTTTTTGCGGCGCTTCCCTATAAGCGTTCACAAAGCGATCGTTCTGATTGATGGGAATAACTTGGAACAACATAATGCCTGTGCTTGACCCCTCGGTGTAACCAAGAACTTTTTCATTTGGACCGACCGGCGGAGTCTGGATATGAAGCGGAGCGGAGTGGCAAGCCGCGGTTGAGATTAAGAGAAGCGCGAGACAAAGAAGCTAGATCAACCAATGAGCTTAGGGCGGTCTCGGGAGGTATCCTTGCTCTTTTTCCAGTAGTCAGCAAATCCTACTTGTGCGGACGGGCTCTTAGTGGCACAATTCGAACATGCGACCCCTCTTCGTCTTGATAGGTCTCCTGTGCATTCTGGGATGCAGCGCTCCGGCTCCCATCTCTCCTGAAGTCTTGGCTAAGGAACGGGCTCGGCAAAGCGTGGATGGATTGAATGCGCGGGTGATCCACGCCTATCAAGAACGGCAGGAAACGATGGCTCGGCTGCAAAATATTCAGACGAGGTTGCGGCATCCCGGATTATCGTCCAAAGAACGGTCGAATTATCAGATCGATCTCGATGAGGCCAACGTTCAACTTTCAAACGCGTCCCAACAGATCACTGAGTTGGAGGAAGAATTACGCCAAGAATGGGCCGGCTATCGCGCTCAGTATGGGTCCGTTCCTCAGGTCGCTGGTCCCTCTCGCCGATAAGCCATACTGATCCCAAGTGCCGCCTTTCGACTGACGACAAACGTCCCACACGCATCTTTCCACTCGTCTGCTTTTTCACTGTTTCTCCAGAAGGTATGCTCGCCGTTATAGGAGGATTTCATGGCTGACATACCCCAACACTATCGGTTTGAAAAACAGAAACACGCCGACTTCATAAAAGCCGTGGAAGGACTTGGTAAGACCCTGAAGACGCAGGGACCGCTTGATGTCAGGACCGCGCACTTGATCCAGTTAGCCGCCTCTGTCGCGATTCATTCGGAAGGAGGCGTCCACAGTCACGTCCGCCAAGCCGTGGAGAGCGGAGTGACGCCGGACGAAATTTATCATGCGCTCATTTTATTGACCAGCACGATCGGATTTCCCACGGTCTCCGCGGCACTCAGCTGGACTGAAGACATCCTCGGGCGTTTCGCCAAAGAGTCTCACCGGTCCTGATCTTCTTCACCGTATACTCAATAAAAAACCCCCGCCCTCCGAATACTCGAAGGACGGGGGCGAAATAATGTACCGACGCTCGATTAGCCCCGCGCTTTTCTCCGAAGCCATCCCATCGCAACGATCCCAGATCCCAGGAGCAGGAGCGTGGTTGGTTCCGGTACTGCGTTGAAGCTTAGATTGCCGGATCCATCAATACGTCCGGAATTGAAATTGCCCAGACTGAAGCCCGTCAAACTCGTATTGACCCCGCTGAAGGTACCCAAATTGAGGCCAAGCGCGAATGGACCGCTTAAAAACCCACCGACCGGTTGGAAATTAACAAGGACCTTGAAGTCTCCATTGGCAAGCCCGGGAAAGGCATGGGATTCTCCCGCTAGCATCGCCGTGGATTGCCCAACAAGGATATCATCGGCCGATCCACCAATCGTAACTGTTCCTCCGACCGTGCCGACAGGCGAGGCGGTAATGGTCGAATTCAAATTCGGATCGACGAACAATCGCAGTGAAAAGTTACTGAATGTCGCAGTTTCCCCTCCCGGAATGCCGGGTGTTGGAGCAACCGTTCCGCTTCCGCTGAACATGCCGTACAATTTGTAATTAGTATTGATCCCAGGATTTGTGACGACGTCCGGCAAGGCGGGGAAGCGGTACGAGCTGAAGAAGCCTGCGCCTTGTTCACTAAATGTCCCCGACCCGTTCGTCGCCGTCTGATTCACCAGGGCCACATAACTGAAGTCCGTATAATTGACATTGGGTATGGTGGGACCTGACACGCCGATCGCACCGGGATTCACAGAAAACGTTGTTGGATCGGCCATGGCGAGAGTGCCGGACATTACCAATACGCCCATGGCGAAAAGACTGGCTGTCATGAAAGACTTAAGCATGGATGCCTCCTTATTCATGAGGTGGTGATCAGCACAGGCCATGCCACATCGGTAACGTATTGTGAAACAAATTGTTTTTAAAAAATCCCCCCAGGGCGTCACGACAAAGTGTCAGGCCTTCTTGCGGTCACCGAATGCCACCCTTACAAAAAGAGGCTGTTTTCTTAATAAATGGGGGTAAGCGCTTTTCAATGTACGTGGTTGTACTGTCAAATCATCAGTCGCCTCCCGCCATCCGGCTTTTTGTCCAATGAAATATTTCAATTATAACGAGCGGAATTGAATCTATGAGATAAAAATGAAGGCTGAATGCGCGAGAAAGATTACGTTGAAATTCTGAGAGCCGACGATGCCGAACTGCGACCGCCGGTCAGATCGCCGGTGAGATCAAGGGAAGGACAAACAGAGTCTCCATCCTCCATCGAGCAGGGCAAGGATATCGCAGCCGGTAAAGGCGCACGACTCATGCGGGTCGAAAATAGCACGCTGACTCCCCCAACCAACAGAAGGACTCCCCCTATACCCAACAATCCATTGGCTTCTCCCAACGTCTGGGTGATCCATCCGAAAAACCAGATCCCCAGTAGCGAGGTCAGCATAGCCATCGAGGTATAGAGACCCATCACCCGACCTAACATGGTCAGAGGAGACTGCTCTTGAAGAATTCCCCAGGCAATGGGAGTCAACGTGCCGATGCCGAGCCCCACGATCGCCATCAAGGCAACGGCGGCGACAAGCGTCTTCGTCGAAAGGAGCACGACAAGGGCCACGCCCGCCATGGCGCTTGAGACCGCCAAGAGATGTACGCGAAGGCGTAACGACCATTCCGACACGAACAGCAGGGCTAACGAGACCAGAAGAAAGCCGACGCCGAGCGCCGACCAAAAGTACCCGACCTCCACGGGACCGAATTGAAAGAGTGCTTTGCCAAACACCGGCAACAGGGTCGTCAGCGCAGCCGTCCCGAATGTGTAGAGTGAGGCGATCACTATCAGCGGCGCAATCGCCGGAGAGGCGACGAACGTAAAGCGGATGGCATCCAGCATGGCCATCGACGCTTTTTGCTTCACAATATGTTCCGTCGCCGTCCGTGCGCGAAAGTGAATGGGTAACAGGAGAGCGGCAGAAGCCAGGTACGTGAGAGTATTCCAAGACATCACATCCTTGGGCCCGATCGCAGCTATCCCGATCCCGCTCATGATGGGGCCAAGAATAATGCCGATGCTCGTGGTGCTTTGCAAAATAGCATTGCCGGCCGTGAAATGTTTGGGGAAACGAGGAATGGAATCGAGGCGGACAGCGCCGGGGTAAAGACAGCGGATGCCAACCCATAGAGAAAGACCAACAGGTAGAGCACGTCAACCGTCAAGGCGTCGTGGGGCAGTAGCCAGGGCACGACCCCAAGGATAATGCCGCGTAAGAGATCGGTAATCACCAAAATAGGTTTCTTCGGCAATCGGTCGACCAACAGCCCGACAAACGGGGTAATCACAATCGAGGAGACGGTTTGGAGCAGCGCGACGAAGGTAGTTTTAAAGGCGGACCCGGTCACGGAATAAACAAACCACAAGAGCGCAAGCTTGGTGACACTATCGGCGATTTGTGAGAGGAGCTGACTCGTCCAGAGGCATTTCAGATTCCTTGTAAGCAATGAAACCTTTCGTTAAAACATATGGTAAACATTAGCATTCTAGCACCATCATGAATGCAGGCAAGAGGGTGAACTAGCCTAGTGCTTACCACGTAAACATAACGGTGTCAGCATATTTAACTGTCCCCCTCAATTTACTTATGGCTTCAATACTACTTTGATGCACTCATCCTGTTTGTGCAGGAATGTTTCATAGCCGCGTGGGGCTTCGTCGAGCCGCAAGCGATGGGTGATGACAAAGCTGGGATCGATCTCACCGCCCTCGATTTTTTCAAGGAGTGGGCGCATATAACGCTGAACGTGGGTCTGTCCGGTTTTGATGGTTAGCGCGCGATTCATAATTGAGCCAAACGGCACCTTGTCGATAAACCCACCGTAGACCCCAGGGATCGATACCGTCCCACCGCTCCTGCATGCCATCATCGCTTGGCGGAGAACTGGGGGACGATCCGTTTCGAGCATGACTGCCTGCTTCACGCGATCGTAGGCGCCAAACACGCCGGGAGCATGGGCTTCCATACCGACGGCATCGATACAGGCATCCGGTCCACGACCGCCCGTCAAAGACATCAGCGTGTCACGGACATCCTCTTCCTCATAATTGATCGTCATCTCAGCTCCCGCACGCTCGCGAGCCATGCGCAGACGCTCGGGAAATCGGTCGATCGCGATCACGCGTTCTGCGCCGAGCATGCCCGCGCTCTTGATGGCAAATTGTCCTACCGGTCCGCAACCCCACACAGCGATCGTATCGCCTGGCTTAATGTCGCAGTTCTCCGCGGCCATATAGCCGGTGGGAAAAATATCGGAGAGGAACAAGACCTGTTCATCGGAGAGTCCGTCCGGAATTTTGATAGGCCCGACATCGGCAAACGGCACACGCGCATATTCGGCTTGGCCGCCTGCATATCCCCCCAACATATGCGAATACCCAAAGATGCCGGCAGGCGAATGCCCCCACATTTTCTCGGCCATCCATGCATTCGGATTGGAGTTCTCACACAGCGAGAACAGTTCATTGGTACAGAAGAAACATGCGCCGCAGGCGATAGGAAATGGGACGACCACACAGTCGCCGACACGCAGATTCTTGACGGCATGACCGACTTCCACTACTTCGCCCATGAATTCATGGCCCAGAATATCGCCCGCCTTCATTGTGGGAATCAGACCGTTGTAGAGATGCAGGTCTGAGCCGCAGATAGCGGTGCATGTAATCTTGATGACGGCATCCCGGGGGTTCAAAAGGGTGGGGTCGGGCACGTGTTCCACCTGCACATCATTCTTGTCATACCAACAGATGGCCTTCATGATGGTCCTTTTTTAATTCGAAGGATGATTTGTTGTGTCTACAAGATTATCGTTTACGACCGGTCTCACTCCTGGTGCGGCCCGACGGTTGACCTTCGGTTGTCGGAATTTCTCCCGTCTCCATCACCTGTTTAAAGCGGCGGAGGTCTTCCGCGATCTGTTGTTCAGGCGCTTCTCCGAAGAGTTTGGCGAATGCAGCTCCGACCTGGCCTGCCGGCGGATTGTACCGAAGTTCTACCGTCACAATCGTTCCGTGTGACTCTGGACCTTTTTGAAACCGTATCGACCCGGAATTGTCGACCGTCGCACCGGGTAGTGAATGCCATGCGATCATTTCGTTCGGCCGGTCCTTCACTAATTCAGCGTCCCACTCGACAGTCGTGCCCGCCGGAGCTTTGACGACCCAATGCGATGTCTTCTCATCGAGCACACGAACGGATTTGAGATGACGCATATAACGAGGGAGTTCTTCCAAGTTGCGCCACGCCTTGTAGAGATCTTCTGGGGAACGATTAACGCCGATCGTCTTCTTCGTATAGATTGGCTTGATCATCCCGCTCTGCCGCGTCATGCGCTCACTGACCAGTACATCCAGCAGCGTCACCCCGGCGACCGCGGCCGTGGCCGCCACGATTCTTCCCGTTCGAACGCGCTCTGATTTAAATGCCATGCCAAGCAGCGCAAGGTCCATCACGTCACCCCCGACGCGACTCCACAAGCTTCCGGCGGGCCGCCGCCCGGAAAGAATCCCCAGACCACTAACGATCTGGCGCATGCCGAGCACGCGCATCATGGCACGACGCTCTTGTATCCCGATCATTTGCGCAACCTCGCGGGGCGCGAGAATCTCGGCAAGGCCCAGGCCGATGCTGAACCATCCGAGCCCTTGAGCCAATGGATCGGTCACCTGATCGGCCTCCTTTTGACGCGGGTATTGCCGTTCATCACGACGTGCATAGCGATGGGTCGTACGCACGTCGTCTTCGCTTTTGCCGATTCGCGCTCCGCCGTTGTCTTCTCGAGTAGTCTGGATAGTCGAGGTCGTCATAGCGGTGGACCTTTCGGTGGTGCCAAAGGTAAAGGTGTCTGTTGTATTTTTGCATTATCGCCATCAGACAGTATTTGGTATGTCCGAGGTTTCCCAGGATGATTGTAGTTTTCGAAGAAAACGTGAATTACGCAGCGTCAGACAAAATTAGAATTGTGTTTAAGGGGCAAGATGGCATTCGCACTTGAACAATTTGTCTGAGATCGTCGGCGAACAAGATGATTTGTCCCCTGCTGATAAAACCTTGGCCACACAAACAATAGACTTGTAGTGACTTTCAAAACATTCTTGTCGGCATCTCATTTGCATCGCGTTAAGTATGAAACGGAGTGTCCTGTTTTTACTTCTACTTGGTGTTCTCCTCGCTTCCTGCCAAGGCGGAACAGGCTTGACATCAAGCCGTTCTTCTCTCTCTGTGAAGCCCTCCGTGATTTCCATAACCGGGCGCGATCTGGTCTTGATGGCCGACGAACGTCAAGCCGTCCACTATCGCATGCTGGCGGCAGAGCGAATGAGCGCCGCGTCACGCCTGGCGGAGGCGGGTGAGGAAGAGGCGACTACCCATATGCTTTTCGGCGCGATTGCGTATCAAGGGCTGGCGGAAGAAGCTGCCGCGCGAGTTGCGGATCGACTGGCTAGGACTTATCAGGAGGAATAGGCTGCCTTAGGCACGCAGACGAGGAACTTGGCAGTAATCGATTGATTCGTTCTCGACCACCCCTGCAGGCCGAAAGCGCCAGACTGTCGCCAGTGTTTTGCACAGAAGGATCCTTAACCCCTCAGCTTGATCGTCGGAGGTCTTTGCTTCCGATAGATCCCATCCATTCCCGTTAAGCACTTCAGTGGACAAGGCCAGAGAAATTCCATGGATTCGTACAGCCTGACGCATCGGCAGGGGTCCTTTGAGCACGCGAACCACGATGATGTAATCCGCATCTTTATTGCCCACCGCTTGAACGATCGCCCGGACATCGCAAACTTCTGTGCAGAGCGCCGACACATCTTTTTCCTTGGAAGACGCATTTGGTGATGGGATGGCTTGCAACCCTCGATCGGAAAGCCACCGATGAGTCGTCTCCGCCGCTATGGAATCCTGACTCCATATCGATATGCGACTGCCTATGGGTGGCAATGTTTGCGACGAGGACGCTGTGTAGACTTTTTCCTTCGATACGCATGCGCTCACGATCAAACCCATCACGCACAGACAACTTAACAAGGCTGGCCTCTGCATCACGATTGCTCCTTCTTCCACCCCGACACGACGCACCGTTGCGCGATCAATGGCGTGAAACTCGACAGATCGTCCGCCACCGCATTCATCACCTGATCGGCCATACGAGAATCGTCAAAACACTCGTACGCGTCCTCCAAAAATCCTCCGCGCAACAGCGGATGGTTCAAAAACTGAAGGCCTGGTCCCGACGCGACTTCGAGAGGCCGTTCGCTCACCACGATTCGTTCCAAGCCGAGCGTCTCCAGCCATTGCCGACCATCGGGTGCAGACGGCCGTTCCGCCACGTAGAGGGCCAATCGCTCCCGCTCCTCCGTCAGCCTACGTTCTGCCATTTCCCGGTCGATGCGTTGCCACAGCGAGTCGAACGTCCCGAGAGAAGGAAAGCTTAAAGCCACCTGTCCTCCTGGTTTCAGATGGTTCAATAATTCTTGCACGGCCTCGAATCGGTTGGGACGAAAAAACATAACCGAGAGATTACCGGTGATTCGGTCGAACATCGGCAGCCTGGATGGAAGTGCGCGCATGTCGCCGCACTCGAACCGCAGCCACGAAAGATGACGGCCTTGCCTGGCTTGGCCTCGCGCGATCTGGTGAGGACTCACATCAACGCCCAACACGTGTCCGGTGGGGCCGACTTGCTCGGCGAGATAGAAGGCGGGAATTCCATCGCCACAGGCGATGTCCAAAATGGTCAATCCTGGCCGAAGATCCACCTGATCCAGCAGCGCCTCGGCAAATGGCGTGGACCAATAATCTTCCCGTGGAAGCGGCCACTCTGACGCAACTGTTCCCTTCTTCATGCTGTATTCAACCGAGGGTGCCTGTGCGCGTTAGACTTTCTTTTGCCCCTATCTGTCGTGGCTGGATATCGTTGCCGCCGATAAAACAGATTTCTTTCATGGTGATCTAACTGCTCGCACGCTTCAATGGAAAAATCATGTGAGGAAAAATGCCAGGTCTCTTCTCAGCTATCAAATAGACAGGCCGCATGGGAACGCATAAATCCATGCTCGCGAGCAAAAAGAGAGTATCAAGGACGAAGAGAGATATGTAAGCCTTCAGCCCCATGTCAACATTTTTTTCATCCAGTTTTTTCGTGGACAAGGTGTGGATAAGTGATGGGAGGAACGCGCCAATGCGGCATCAGAAAGGCCTATGAGCGCCTTGCCTATTATTTAGTCATTGTGGTGGTCGGAGCAGGACCCACAATATTTTGTATTATATACGTTTTTCCCAACGAAATGGCGGTCGCTGTTACGGAGGCGCGATCTTCATGTGCATATGTTTACGTATGACCCAGTAACTTGGTAGGTGCGCCGCTGACACCAGAGTCCGTTTCCTTCACTTCAACACTGACTCCGGACGGTAAATACGGTAAGATCCGTGCCTGCATGATTGAATCGACGTTTCTATTTTTGAATGGCATCGGCCACACAACGGAGCGCCGGCTGTGGGCGCAAGACATCCCGACATGGAAGGCCTTCCTCCAATCTCCGTCCGTTCGCGGCATGAGCGTGGGTCGGAAAACCCTCTACGATACGGACGTACATGAGGCCCTTGAACAGCATGCGCTCGACAATCCGCGATATTTTGCCTCTTGCCTGAAGGCTCGACATCAGTGGCGGTTGTATGAATGGCTACGGTCGCGGGCCGTATTTTTAGACATTGAAACCGCCGGCGGTCCCTATGGGGATGTCACGGTCGTCGGGCTCTTCGGCCACGGCCGCATGACCAGTCTCGTCCGGGGCGACACCTTGACCGAAGCGCGGCTCTGCGAGGAAATCGCGCAATACGATTTAATCGTCACATTCTTCGGCTCCGGCTTCGACCTCCCATATCTGCAGGCGATGTTCCCCCGCTTCCGAATCGATCAGCCGCACCTCGATCTCTGCTTTGTCGCCAAACAAGTCGGGTTGCGCGGAGGACTGAAACAAATCGAGCGCATGGTGGGGATTGAGCGGGAAAGTCCGCTACAAGGCATGGATGGGTGGGATGCGGTGCGGATGTGGACGCGCTGGAGACATAGTCAGGACTCGGAGGCGCTCAATCTCCTACTCGCCTATAATGAAGCCGACTGTGTGAATCTGCAGCCGCTTGCGGATCTTCTCTATTGTCGGCTCGCCCAGCAGTGCCGTCCCGAGATCGCCCCGCCGGAATTTCCGAGTTTCCTCGGGCGAGCAGGAGCACGGCGCCACATCAACCAATCCACCGGTACCGACGAGGGAGCGGATGGGCTCGTACGTTCACGATAATCTCATCCGCGGAGAAGTCGTCGTCCATGAAGAGAAGCCGCACTGGATTCTCTTTCTCTCGTGGCCCTCATTATTGACGCTGGGCCTGCTGCCGTTGATCGAGTATTGGACGAGTGAATTTGCAGTCACCACGAAGCGCGTCATCATGAAGGTCGGTTGGCTGTCGCGGCGCGTGCTCGAATTGAATCTTCACAAGATTGAATCCGTAAACGTCGATCAACCGCTTCTCGGCCGTCTCTTAGGCTATGGGACGATCACGGTAATTGGAACAGGCGGGACACGTGAGACGTTCCATCGCATTGCCTCTCCCCTCGCCTTCCGCAAAGCGTTTCAAGAGCAGGAGAGTGAATTTGAAGAGGTGCGGGACCGCGATTCACGAACGTCTTCCACCACCACGAAGCCCACGGTCTGACGGGAGGAACGTCTCTAGAGGATTTCCTGTTAGCTGGCCGCTCAGCCGACGCTACTGGGCTTCGGGCAGTTCCTTGTCGATGGAATCCACGACGTGCTTCATCTCTTCTTCCGAGACCGGAAGCACGTATATCTCTTCACCGGCTTTCTGCATCTCATTGAGGTTCAAGATGGTGCTTGGTCTTATTAGTTTAATATGACTATGTATTTATTATGACGTTGGGCGTCGAGGCCTGTCCAACCTATACCCCTTCTGCAGGGATCAATAACGACGTCACTTCGTGGGGAGTGAGGCAAGCAACTGGCGAGCTTCTTGACGATAGCGCTGGTCGTTGGTGCCGGGCCGAGGCGACCCATTCATGATCGTCTGCAGTTCCTGGCGTGCCGCAGAGATGTTACGCCGTTTCACGTATAATTTTGCAAGGTCCAGCCGCGCACGCATGTACTGTGGATCGGCGGTGACGGCGTGTTGCACATACGTCAGAGCCGCCTCACCATCGCCGCCTAGGAACCATGGCAGCCCATCGTACAGCATACCCATCATGTGCAACGCCGGCGGGTAATCCGGATCGAGTTCTAAGGCGCGTTTGGTATGGGACTTGATTTCGTTGATGGTCAGTGCGGATGCCATCATACCCTGGAGTTGCGCGGCGCTTCCGACGTTGGCCGCATACAGATAATGAGCTTTCGCGTTTGCGGGCTCCAACGCAAGCGCCCGTTGTGCCACCTTGGCGCCCTGTTCATAGGTCTCGCGGCGCTTGTTTTCATCCGTGTAGGCGTCTCCCAGATCCAAATAGACATTGGCCAAATGAAGAAATTGCCCGGCGTCGGACAGGGAGTCTGCATGTCCGGCAAGAAGCGTGTGCAGGACCTTCTCGAGGGCCTCGACTTGACCGGTGGCGTCTGGCGGAGATTCCGCTCGCACGGAAAACGTGACTACCGCCAGCCACACGATCAGGATGGCCGTCAATGTTTTATGCCATACCGCAGTGCTCACGGCTATTCGTTTAATCCAGGAACACAACAAAAGCAAGCACTCGACACGCCTTCCTTCATTCAAGATGGTCAATGCGGTAAACGTTAATGCGCCTTACTGCGCGCGCTGCGTCCGCTCACGACCCTATCCATGAGTGCGCCTAGCGGACGGCTCAGCAAATCAATGAAAGGTTGCTGCCCAATTGCCGGGTATCTGGAGCGCGATGACGATCGGAGTGGGAATGGGAAGCATGGCTTTCTATAGATTTGTGAAGGTCCGAAACACCCGCACGGGCTGTATGTTTGACCATCGAGGAAGAAACACCCGCGGCTTGATTGAGCTGAAACGCTTGCGCCGAAATACTGGCGATATCATTCGGAGCTACCGTGGATGTACTCGATGCGCTATTCGAAGGACGACCCGTCTGCGATGACGCCCCGGTCGCCAATAAACTTTGCAACCATTGAGCCGCAGACGATGAAGCGACTGCCGGAGATGTCATGACGTCAACTCCTTTGTGAAACGATCGGCCTACAAGGCAACAAGAAAAACGGTACGACCACACGCATGAAGAATCTTGCGCTCAGGTCGAAGCAAATATCGTGCTCGCGTTAAACGTTGTAAATTTCAGGAATTATTTAATGGCATGGATGCAGTCAGCGCATGGAACGGAACCAACCCGCACCAGGGTAGGTAACATTTGCCGGTGCAGGCGACACCGGTTTTTACGTTTCGCTTGCCAACAATGCCCCCTGAAGCCCCTACCTTGAAACCATCGGCTGCTTCCGAGCCGGTCGGTATCCTTGCCATAAATCCCCCCACCCTACCTTGCGTTACGCTGTAGGAAACTGATAACACTAATATAGTTTCCAAGGTTGCCTGTTAACTTTAGAGTATGCCTACTCGCACAGCCATGCCGCCGCTCGATTCTAAGACACCTTCGGCACGCATTGTTCTTGCCGCTCGAACTCACTTCTTTCTGCACGGATTCCGACGCGTGACGATGGATGATCTTGCGAAAGAACTGGGGATGAGCAAGAAGTCGGTCTATGCCTGCTTTCCAAGTAAGATCGCGCTGCTGAAGGCTGTGTTAATTGATAAATTTGATCGGGTCGAGTCCGACCTTCAACACATCACGGAGGACTGTTCGGACGTTCCAACCGCCCTGCATCGACTGCTCGCCTGCATGCAGCGTCACACGGCCGAAATTCAACCGCCGTTCGTACGAGATATCGGTCGAGAGAGCCCAGCCCTATTCGCCCTCATTCAAGAGAGGCGGCGAAAAGTCATCCAACGTTACTTCGGCAAGTTATTCGATAAAGGTCGCCGCGCAGGTATGATCCGGACAGACCTCCCGTCCAAACTGATCATCGAGATTCTTCTCGGCGCGACCGAGGCCATCATGAATCCTGCCAAGATTACCGCCCTGAAGCTCACGCCCAAGAGCGGTTTCTCAGCAATCATTACGATTGTGCTCGAGGGCGCGCTGACACAGACTGGAAGGACAAGACCATGAAGGGCGCCCACCGTACAGGCCGTTTTATTTTGACCGTCGGCGCGCTCTCGGCGATCTTCCTGGCGACGGGCTGCACCCGGCCCGATCCCAATCAGGTGCAAGGTTATGTCGAAGGAGAGTTCATATATGTCGCATCACCGCTTGCCGGGGCGCTCCAATCATTACCTGTCCAGCGAGGTACGCGCGTCAAGGCGGGCGATCTTCTGTTCATCCTCGACAGTACGCCGGAGCAGGCCGCCCGTGACGAAGCGGAACGACGGCTGGCGCAGGCTCGCGCCAATTGGGAAGACGTCAAGAAAGGCAAACGTCCCTCTGAAATCGACGCGGTGGAGGCGCAACTCAAGCAGGCGCACGCCGCGCTCTCACTGGCCGAAAAAGAATATGCGCGTCAAGAGAACCTCACGCATACCCCCGGAGCGACGGCCGAACTGGAATTTCTTCGAGCGCGGTCCATGCACGACCAAGCACGCCAGCGCGTGGCGCAACTTGAGGCCGAGCTCGCAACATCCCGGCTGGGGTCGCGCGCGGATCAGATTGCCGCCACTGAAGCCAATGTTCGGGCGCTGGAGGCCGCGCTCGTGAAGGCGGAATGGGATCTGGCGCAGAAGCGGCAGCTTGCGCCGCAAGCCGGGTTGATCTTCGATACGCTTTACCGCGCCGGCGAATGGGTCCCCGCCGGCCGCCCCGTCCTGGCGCTGCTCCCTCCACCCAATATCAAGGTTCGCGCCTTCGTCTCTGAGGCCAGAATTGGTCAGATCCATCCCGGCGATCGCGTGGCAATACTCGTAGACGGTGTGCGCGATCCGTTCATCGGCACTGTGAGCTTTATCTCACCGCAAGCGGAATATACGCCGCCAGTCATTTATAGCCAGGAGAGCCGAAGCAAACTCGTCTTTATGATCGAAGCGATATTCGACGAGCAGACATCGGCGAAGCTCCATCCAGGCCAGCCGGTCGACGTGCGCTTAGGGTCGTGATCATGCCGAACGATCTGGCCATCGACGTGCGCGGGATGACGAAGCGATTCGGCGATCGTTTTGCGGTCGATCACGTCGATCTGCAGGTGCGCACCGGCGAGATTTGTGGATTTCTCGGACCCAATGGAAGCGGCAAGACGACATTTCTTCGCATGCTGTGCGGACTCCTGCGTGCCGATGATGGCCAAGGGACCTGCCTGGGCTACAACGTCATGACCCAGAGCGAGATCATCAAGCGACATGTAGGCTACATGACCCAGCGCTTCAGTTTTTACGAAGATCTGAGTATCGCCGAGAATCTGGACTTCGTCGCGCGGATGTATTCGATGACTAACCGGCGCGCAGCCGTGGGTGAGACGATCGGGCGGCTGGGTCTTACGGAACGACGCGGCCAACTCGCCGGCGAACTCTCAGGCGGGTGGAAACAGCGTCTCGCTCTGGCCGCGTGTATGATCCATCATCCAAAGCTTCTGTTGCTGGATGAACCTACGGCCGGCGTCGACCCAAAAGCGCGGCGAGAGTTTTGGGAAGAGATTCATGAACTGGCCGGGCAAGGATTAACCTTTCTGATCACGACTCACTATATGGACGAAGCCGAGCGCTGCCATCGGCTTGCGTTTATTGCCGACGGCAAGCTGCTGACGCATGGGACGGTCAACGAAGTGATCCAACACGCGGGACTCACCACCTGGTCCGTGAAGGGCCCTGATCTCCACGAGCTGGCAGAACGACTTCGCGAGCGGCCTGGGGTTGAACAAGCAGTGTCGTTCGGCAGCATGTTACACGTGATCGGGGATGATCCCTCAGCGCTTGAGGAGGCGATTGCACCCTTCCGGACAGATCCCTATCAATGGCGACACGAAGAGTCCGGACTCGAAGACGTATTTATTCACTTGATGGGTCAGCCTGACAAGACACGCACTCATTCGTCTCACTGAGTGCGAGACGGCCCGGCAGCCATCATGAAAGGAGCCAGCCATGATTCACTTCAACGACATCGCATTTATCGCCTATCCCGTGCTTGATATCGTCCGCGCGCGACAATTTTATGAAGGCGTGCTGGGCTTGAAACCCAACGTGCCGATAAAATCGGACCGACAGCAATGGATCGAATACAACATCGGTTGCGGCACGCTCGGCATCGGTTGCTCTGAACAGTTTCAGCCGTCGGAAGATGGGGCATCCGTCGCTCTTGAAGTGGCGGACTTCGACACGGCTGTTGCTTCGCTGCGAGAGAATAGTGTGCCTATCATCATCGGCCCGATGGAGTTACCGTCTTGTCTATGGTCACCGTGCGCGATCCAGACGGCAATAAACTGACGCTGCACCGACGCAAATCATAGCAACGGTTTATAAACGAGAGCGCTGAAGTTGGATAAAGAGAGGAAAAAGTCTCACGCATTCTCGCCGGCACGGTGTTGGGCGATGGTGGTGAAAGAGTTCATCCAGATGCGCCGGGACCGCGTGACTTTCGGCATGATGATCGGCATTCCCATGATTCAATTGGTGCTGTTCGGCTTTGCCATCAACTCAGACCCCAAACATTTGCCGACAGCCGTGCTGCTTGCCGACCAGGGCCCTCAAGGACGCACGCTCCTGCATGGTATTCAGAACAGCGGCTATTTTGAGCTGATTCGGCAGGTCGCGACCGAGAGTGAGGGGCAGAAAGTGCTCGCGCGCGGAGAAGTTCAATTCGTGATTAATGTACCGGAGAATTTTTCGCGCGATCTCCTGCGTGGCGGGAAGCCGTCCATTCTTGTCGAGGCGGACGCCAGCGATCCGGCTGCCACCAGTAACGCCATCGGGTCCTTGCGCAATGTCATCACTACATCGCTGCAGCATGACTTAAAAGGACCGCTAGCGTTTCTGTCGGGTGCAAGCGATGCGATCGATCTTCGCATCCACGCTCGCTACAATCCAGAAGCCATCACGCAATACAACATTGTCCCTGGTCTAATGGGTGTCGTGTTGACCATGACGATGGTCATGATCACCGGTCTCGCCATCACGCGTGAGCGAGAACGCGGCACCATGGAAAATCTGTTGTCCATGCCGACCCGCCCCCTCGAGGTGCTGATCGGCAAGATCGTGCCTTATATTTTTGTCGGCTATGTACAGGTCGCACTCATTCTAATCGCCGCAGCCGTGCTCTTCGACGTGCCGATGGTCGGAAGCCTTTCTCTTCTCCTTATCGTGGCGCTAATTTTTATCGCCGCTAATCTTGCGATGGGGATTACGTTCTCAACCGTCGCGAAGAATCAGCTTCAAGCCATGCAAATGTCCTTTTTCTTCTTTTTGCCGTCGCTGCTCCTATCCGGTTTTATGTTCCCGTTTCGCGGAATGCCGCAGTGGGCGCAGACGATAGGGGAAGTGTTTCCCCTCACGCATTTTCTTCGTATCGTCAGAGGCATTCTGCTCAAAGGCAACGGTTTCGATGACGTGATACTCCAAGCCTGGCAGATTGCCCTCTTCACCGCCGTGGCATTGACGATTGGTGTGAAACGCTATCGGCAAACGCTGGATTAATGTTCTTTAATTTTTTTCTTTCTTAATGATATTTTTCACGCGATCGTCGCTGTTCACTTCCAAACTCACGCGGTCGCCTTCCTTGAGCCCCTGTAGCAGCTCGCTGTCCGTCACGGCTAAAGACCAGTTCTGCCCTTCCTGCGTGCGAAACCGCAGTTTTTGACTGTCCTGATCAACATTCTCTACGGTGGCGCCTGTGAACGTGGTAATTGTCGTGCCCGGAGAACCGGACTGATTGGAATCAATGCCCGTCTCCGCCGCCCGTTCCACTTTTAACACCTGGACATCGAAAACGACGAGTTTGCCGGCCAGCGGATGGTTAAAATCTACGACGGCATTTTGACCGGAGAGTGATTCCACCATAAACGGCTGTCCATGAGCACTCTCGTAGACATCGCCGACTTTCGCTTCCTTCGGAAGCTGATCGCGGACGACCGTCATGCGCTTTCCCGGATCGTACGTGCCGAAGCCTTCCTCCGGCTTGAACTCTACATGCTTGCGGTCACCAGCCTTCATCCCCATGAGGGCTTGCTCAAGGGCCGGCAGGAGCTGCCGTTCGCCGGGCACATATTCGCTGACGTTGTCCTTGATACCAAAATGCGTTTCTGGAACGGTGAGATTGAACGTGATCGTAACTTTATCGCCCGGACCAATCGCTGCTTGATTGAATGCAGCCTCCGCGGGATGCGTGGCGAAGACACACAGCGCCAACATCGATAGCCAGATACGTAGGTGTCGCATAGGTCCCTCCTGGCAGAAGGTGAATAGTGGAATTTTGATTATCCACCTCTTTACCCCTCCCAGTGATGCCATCTCAGGTGAGAGATGGCTGTCATCCTTCAAGCGATAAAAGCTCAGCCCGACATTCCGTGGCGCGTCGGGTCTTCAACTACCCATCATATGTCGTACGATGGAATTACCGGCCCTACATCTTGCCTTGGCCGTCATGCGCACGCATGTGCTCGCGCAATCGGGTCAATTGCTCAACCGCCTTCGATTTTTGTTGCGGCGTGAGCGTCGCGTGAAGCTCGGACACCCTATCCAACATGGACGGCGCGAAACGGTTCATCGACGCCTGATGTTGCTCGAAGAGTTGTAGTAACTTCGCTTGATCGAGTCGGTCTGCGGGCAATTGCGCCATGATCTCGTCGAGCATCGCCTCATGCTGTTGTCTCATTTCGGCATGCGCTTTCAGATACTCTTGTTTGACGGCATCCAGCGTGACCTTCTGCTGGCCATCGAGCGCCAGTTCTTTCGAAATCTTATTCGCCATCCAATCCGCGCGTTCAGCGGGCGTATGAGACCGATAACACGCCGAGACGGTGAGCGCCCCAACAATGAGCGCCACCAGGATCCAGGTCGCGATGACGCTACTGGTTTTCATCGTTCCTCCTTTTCTCGGTGGAGACATCCGGTCCACCAAATGTAGACACGCATAGTGTCAATAGGTCCGAGAGATCTTGCGACTTCTTAAAGAATCCGCGTGCGCCTAGACGCTTCGCTTCGCTGACGATCAGAGCGGGTGCGAAAGAAGACATCATGATGACGGGAAGAGACGGAAACTTGGCCGACATTTCCTGCAACGCTTCCAGGCCGCCCATCACCGGCATCTGCACATCCAGGAGGATTCCCGCCATGTCGGGCAGCGCGCCGGGATGGCCATTACGGATCGCCGCGATACCATCCAACCCATTTCGTGCGACGGCAACGTCAAACCCGGCCGAGCGTAAGCGGTCACCCAAAATCATGAGGAAGTCGTCATCGTCGTCGACCAGCAAAATGCGTTGCGCCATCACCGTTCCTTATCGTGGCTGTCCACGAACAACTTCGGTGACTCAACATTGGAAACCATTTCCCCGAAACTTCGTGAGGACGCTCGCTCGTGCGACTCATCGTCAGTCACCACAAGGACACCGCGCATGATCGGATGCAGTTGGCAATGGTAGGGATAGATCCCACGAGGTACTTGCGACAGACGAAACCCTTCGCCCGGCGCAAGACTCCCCGAATCGAATAGACAGGTTTCGGCCCCCAGCTCGCATCCGTCATGGCGAACGCTATGAATCGACGCCGTGCCGTTCCACCAGTGGACAACCATCTGCGGCGACGCCTGTGCGAGACGGGGCGCATAGTACGGCGACTCGGGCTCCAGCGTGATCTGCAACGTCCCTTGGCCTTCACCTTCCGCCCAGGTCATTGCCGGATGCGCATATACCGCGACGGCAATCATTGCCGTGACAATCCTGCTCGCGAAAAAGGTGAGAAGCCAAGAAATTGACAACATGATCAGCATTCCCAGCGTACCTGCCCCTGGCATAAACGACGTATACCTACTTTCTCTTCACGGCATAAAAAAGCTGTAAAGATTAGCGGGCTGTCCCCTTCCCCTGTTGGAGATAGCAGTGAACGATGATGGAGAGAAAGGGAGAGGATTACTCTTGCTTTGGCCGGAACCGATAGCCGACGCCGGGGTCGGTCAGGATAAACCGCGGGCGTGTCGGTTCCGGTTCTAATTTCTTGCGAAGATGGCCGACGAACACTCGAAGATACTGCGTCTGATCGGTATAGGCCGAACCCCACACGGCATCGAGCAGCATTCGATGGGTCAGTACCTTGCCGGCATGTTCGATAAGGTACTTCAACAAATCGTATTCGGTCGGCGTCAAGGCGATCAGCGTTCCGTCCATTCGCACTTCCCGACGATCGAAGTCGACGGACAATCCTCCGGATATATAGATGGGCTCCGAACTCTGTGCTCCCGCCGCGCGCCGAAGCAGGGCGCGGATTCGGGCCAGTAATTCTTCCGTGCCGAACGGCTTGGTGACATAATCATCCGCGCCGATCTCCAGCGCATGCACCTTTCGACGTTCGTCCCCGAGGGCGGACAGGACGATGATGGGAATGGCGGAGCGTTCGCGAACCCGTCGGATCACTTCGAGTCCGTCGAGCCCCGGCATGACCAGATCGAGCACGACAAGGTCCGGGAGGCGGTTGGTAAGAGCCGTCATTGCATGTTCGCCCGTCTCCGCCGTTTCGACGGCGTACCCGCGGCATTCCAGACTCACTTCGAGGGAACGCCGGATGTGACGCTCATCGTCTACCACCAGCACGCGCGCGCCAGACATCAGGCTTCACCTCTCGCAGAGTTCGGCCAGGACAGACGAGCGTCATCCGGCTGCGGAAGAATGGGCAACAAAATGTGCACCGTCGTCTCCCCAGCGGAGGAGACGACGTGAATCTTTCCCTGATGTGCCTGGATGATCGCCTTACAAATAGCGAGCCCTAATCCTGTTCCGGGCACGCCGCTATCGAGCGCCAGCCGAGTCCGGTAGAATCGATCGAAGATGCGGGGAAGATCATCGGAAGTAATCTCCTGCCCGACATTGGAAATGCTCATCTCGACCATATCCTGACGCGTGACAGCCTTCAGGCTAATGATCGAGCCGTCGGGAGAAAACTTGACGGCATTATCAAGCAGGTTGACCAGCACCATATGCATTTCCGTCGCATCGACCCAGAGGGTCGGCAGATCGTCCGCGAGCTCGATACGCAATTGCCGCTGCTGAAGCGACGGCGCAAGACGGCGAATGGCCGCCTCGACTAATTCTTCCAGCACATGCCATTCGCGATGGGGATGCAGTGCTCCCGCTTCGACTCGGGACATATCGAGCAGATTGTCCACCAGATGGCTGAGGTACCCGATCTCCTCGCGGACGCCGCTCACTAATTCCCGCCTTACATCGCCGGAGGCGTCCTCCACTCCGGAAATCAAACTGTGAATGGCGGCCAGCGGACTGCGCAATTCGTGCGAGACCGAAGAGAGCAGCGCCGTCTTTAAATCGTCGCTCTGTCGTAGGGCCTGCAACGCCTGTTGCTGAGCGTGCTGGCGCTCGGCGATTTCCTGCTGCAAACGCTGATTGGTCATCCAGACTTGTGCGGCGAGAAAGAGGCCCAAGAATCCTCCGATCATCGCCACGCCGACGTCCCACCGAATGATGGCAGCAATCTTCGATTCAGAATGCTGGCTCATGAGCGCGACCGCCTCATTGGCTACCTCGACTAGTGCCTCGTTCAGACCGACAACCTCCTCCAAAGCGTGAACCGATTCACGAGATCCTGCCGGGGCATCGAGAAAGCCCCACTCTTTTTCCAGAAACTTCTGCAACAGATTCTTTTGTTCCTGGAACTTGGCGGCAATCTGGACCGTCTGCGCGGGAGGGAGCGACACGACTGTCTGCTCACCGATATCGCGAATGGTCTGCCCGCCCTTCAACAGAACATTAATGCGCTGCAAGAGCAACTGAGCCGTCTCTGCATGTTCGACGGAGAATCCCTGCGAGGCCAACAAGACCTGCTTCAGATGACGTTCGATCAACATGCGCTGGCGGCCGGCCAAATCGATGATCACGGCATCAGCCTGGCGATTGTGCACGATCAGGTAGGTCTGATAGAGACTGCCCACCAGCGCGAGCAGTAGGACGGCGACCAGCGCCACGATATTCCAGCGAAAACCATGGAAGCCGCTAGCCAGCATACAATCTCACTTGACCAATAGACAGGATGGTCTGCAGTTATAACACGCGAGAGAGAGGATGTAGAGCAGTCGCGCACACGACTCAGCCGCCATTGCATAGTCTCATGCGGTCGGCAGGACCCGCGCTTGTCAGCCACGGCCCAGGTACACACGGTGATGCCGGCCTACTGCCGACATCGGTCTGACATGCTTGAATGGAGAAAGACTGCCCCAGTTACACCTTTTGCACCGGATGCGAGGAGGCGCGGCCATGATGGAGACGGCACACAAGGAGCACACATTAGACACACGCACGATCGGCTCGCTGGAGGTGTCGGTCGTCGGCTTGGGATGCAACAATTTTGGCTGGAGAATGAACTATGAGGCGACCGCCGCGGTCGTGCATGCCGCGCTGGACGCCGGAATCACCTTCTTCGATACGGCCGACATCTATGGCGACACCCGGAGCGAGGAATATCTCGGCCGCGCGCTTGGCACCCGACGGAACGACATCGTTCTCGCAACGAAGTTCGGCATGGCGGTTGACGATCGGCGGCGCGGGGCACGGCCCGAGTACATCCGGCAAGCCGCTGAAGACAGTTTACGCCGCCTCGGAACGGACCACATTGATCTCTATCAACTCCACCAGCCCGACCCCGAGGTGCCTATTGCGGATACGCTCGGCGCGCTGGACGAACTCGTGCGCGCGGGTAAGGTGCGAGAAATCGGGTGCTCGAATTTTTCGGCAGAGCAGATTCAACAAGCGGCCGAAGCCATTCCTCCAGGCGCGGCCAGGTTCGTCAGTGTGCAGAATGAGTACAATCTTTTGCAGCGCGAAGTCGAACGAGACGTGCTACCCGAATGCGACCGTCGCAAGATTGCCTTCATTCCATTCTTCCCACTGGCAAGCGGCCTCCTCACGGGGAAATATCGACGCGGTCAATCACCGCCTGAGGGCAGCCGCCTCGCAACCGTTGAACGATTCAAGGAGACCGCTAGCGATCCAAATCTTGCCCGGGTCGAATCATTGCTGAAATTTGCCACGTTGCGTGGACACACCCTCGTTGAGCTAGCAATTTCATGGCTCGCGACACATCCCCCTGTCGCATCGGTCATCGCGGGTGCGACAACCCCGGAGCAGGTCAGAACAAACGCCGCTGGGGCCAACTGGGAATTAACGGATGAAGATCTAGTGGAGATCGATACCATTCTCTCGTAGCGAATGGACTTTCGATGCCGAGTCCTAGGCGGAAGATGAATCGGAAAGAGGCTTCATAGCCCGGGCCGTGATCGTCACGTCATAGTCGGGATCATCTACGTCTAGATCGCCAGGCAACATTTCTTGGACGACTAAGCCGTGCAGAAATGCCGTGGCCGCTAAGACGTTACCACGAGCCCGTATTCTGGTCAGCTCTGCCGGAAACTGCTCCGTCACCATTTTCTCAACAGACTTCGGTGTAAATCGCCAACAAAACCCCCATGGCTCCACCTTCGGGTCATAGGAGATCTGACCGATCCCGCCAACTGTCAGAAGTAGGACGCCGCCTGGTTTCAGAAGTCGGTACAGTGTTGCAACCGCCCCTCGGGGCTCATAGATGTGCTGAAGCACTTGAGTGAAAATGATGCAATCGAATTGATGAGACGGAACATGGTCGGCATGCGCCAGGTCGGCCACGATGGTGGCCTTAGGATTATTTTGCTCGACGCTCCACACCGAGACTTGTGTGACCTTATTCCCTCCATAGCGTCTCGTGTAGCTGTCATCGAGGAATTCCAGCATGTGCCCGCGGATATCGTCTTGATGAGCCGCTAGGAATTGCTCAATGTAATAGCGATCAATACAGGTCCCTGCTCCAATCCCCCAGTTTCTACGGACCGGCGTCGTCCTATAAGGCAAGCGTCTTCGTCGTCGCTGCAGCCAGAGTACGGCCTGGGAAGGTAGGAGTGCTTTTAAAACTCTTTTCATGACTGTTAGGGCGACGGGAAATCGAGAAGCCGTGGACTTACCATGTCCGCCAAAAGTTTGGACCGCCGCCGCTTTGCTTGATTTGATACCACGGTTGTTGACGCAGCGTGCCGAGGCGAAAGAGTTGCGGCAGGGTCACAAACTGAAAGTCCTGCATCCTCTCGAGAAATGCCGTCAGTGCGGTCAACATGTGAGTTCGAGGGGGCTCGCTCCCGTGGAGCCGCACCAGTCCATCGTGAAGCAAAAGGATCGAGCCGGCTCGTGCTTGCTTCATGAGCCTGTCAAGCATTTCCTCCGCTGTGTGCGGCAGCCAATCCCCGGCATCTCCGCTCCATGCGATGGTTTGATATCCCAGAAGGCGAGCGGCGATGGCCGAACGGCCGTTCTGGTCCCCAAAAGGAGGCCGGAAAATCTTGACCTCGTACGGGGCCAGGATTCGAGCGGTCGCCCGTATCTGATTGACGCGTTGCCAATGGTTCAATGTCGGGAAGGAAGTATGATCCCACGAATGATTGGCGATGGCATGGCCTGAGGCGGCGACCTTGTCGACGAGGTGCCGATGTTGCGCCGCAAGTTCGCCAACCATGAAAAAGGTTGCACGCGCATCATATCGATCAAGAATTTTAAGGACTTCAGGCGTGATATCTGGATGCGGGCCGTCATCAAAGGTGAGGGCAATAGCTGGACACGTCGTATTGACGTGTATGGTCGTGGCGAGGGCTCGAGCGACTGCAAGTCGACGCGCCAACGACAGAACTCTGCGTAAGCGAGATTGCACCGCGAATGAATACCAGTATTATCTTTTGCAAAGATTCAGTGATATGGACGGGCTTGTGTAGGTTTTAAAGAATTTATTGCCAGGCAAAGAAGGAATTATCGCCGCTGTGTACACTCTTCTTGAAGACTATCGATGTCAGTATTGTCAGTGCAGACCTTCCCTGGACCCAGGCAGGTCGTGCTATTCAGCCATCTTATTCAAACTTACACTTCATGCGGGCGATCGGAGCCTCGCCGCCTCAACCATCCAAGGCTGCCGAGAATGACCGCGCCGACACTGAACAGCATCAAGGTCGACGGTTCGGGAACAACGTTGATGGCGCCACGGATTTCGCCTCCGGTGAACTGATTCGTATGAAAGTTAATATACGAATGGCCCCCTAAAATATTCGCCACCTGAGCCGTGAGCGTCGTGGCATTTCCCTCAGGCGCATCCCATTTCCCGCTGATGGTTCCGCCGACACCCGTGGCAAATGGCGTGTTCACCACATCGTTCGGGTTGTTGTCGTTAAACGGTGTGCCGAAAAATCCCCAGACCACCGGCCCATTCACTCCGGGCGCAACGGCAGGACCGGCATGGATGTGCGCGGCCACCAAGTTGTCATTTATATCGGTGGTTTGCGTACCCGTGAAATCGATGTTGAAGATCGTCGCGGAAAACGTCATGGCCGTCTGAGCAGTGTTCAGCACAAACGTTGCCGTTCCAAATGATATCGGTCTCGGAGCGCCCGTCGCGGTCGTGGGGACCGTCGGCGGCACCTCTTGCGACGTCGTCAGGTTGGCAAACAAGATCGTATCTGCATAGACTGGATTACCAGAATACACAAGAAGGATTGAAACGAGGAGAATCGGAGTTAATAAGCGCGCCATGCCGGGCCTCCTTCGATAAAGTGCGTGGGGATGTCTTGAGGTAGATTGCCTGGAAAGGCTAATCTCGTTCTTGGCGCTACTCTATCAGACTGCATCCCAATCTCTTGTCATACTCGGACGTAGGCAAACAACGTAGAATCTGTGAAAAGTTAAAAGTTGGAAGTATATAAATCGAGAAAGCGCCGCTAGGTCATTTAGGAAGGAGAAACGGATCAATATTTACCGTCGCCTGAGCCCGTATATGATCGTTACAATCACGGCAACCAAGCCAGCCAAAGGTCCAATCACAAATGCTCCCGTCATAGCCGCCTCCATCGATCGATCATGGGCATTCGATGAAAACGTCTCGACGAGAAACATCCCGCCGAAGAGCCCGATGAGATAGCCAACAATCGCGGCGAAGAAGTGAGAGACCCAAGGGTTTCATAGCCGCTGGTCCCTATTCAGGAAGATTATTCGAGCCTCGTAGAAACCTTCCCAGATAGGCGCCTACAAAAGCCGGCGGCAACCCGATCACGGTTCCCAGGATTAACGACAGGGGCCAGAGATTGGCAGAGTTCGGAGTCACAACGAAGTATCCAATGAGCGCCAGCGGTAATCCGAATCCCACTCCGAACGCAACTTTCTTGACCTGCCTCGGCATACGAAATCCCATGATCACACTCACGAAAAAGAATCCGATCCACCAGATGGCATAGCTCCCCGCCGCATCAAACGGATCGCGGCGGAGCTTTAAGATGAAGGGGATAAAGGCGATGAAGACTCCGAAAGCGAGACTTAGTAGAAACGTTTGGCGGTTATGTAATATCACAAGGAGCTTATCCAACGTTATAGCGGTGTTTATCTAGATTTCCGTGTTTGCATAAGATGACGAAGTGTCCTTTCCTAGGCCACGCTTCAAAGTGCTGGGTCCTAACATTTTTCCCACTACTTTTTGATCATTTGGTGAGAGTGAATTGTAAAATGCCCTAGTCCACTCATCAAACGATACAATCCTGCGAGATTTATTCTCCACGTCTTTGAAAACTCCATCGGGCGTATCCTGAACAAAAAGACGACCCACATGGGCATAAGGATTGCCATACTTGCGTTCAAGTAAATGCAAAAGTGACTGACGATTATGAGACACATCACAACGTCTCGGTAACTGATCCAAGTTGCGACCATTGGCAACCCCAAGATCTTCGTGCGCTCATATCTCTCCCGTTTCCTCTTACTTGCTTTTTCACGGTGTTTTACTCCTGAAGGAAATGTTGCCGACGATTTACCCCAGGAGTTATCTCGCTTCCAACTATCTTTAACAATGTAAAAATTAGGATGCGCAACACAGTCGCGCACTATCGTTAATTCAAGAAGTTGTTCTTTAAATTTCTTCTCCCTGAGTTTGATAAGAAGCCCTTCAAGTTTTTTAGATAAGGAATTCTCCATTTCCCATTTGAAGTAAGGTGTGTCGGGGGTCGACTAGACTATCTGATGCATGATCACGAAGATATTTAAGGCGAGACAAATGATGGTCAAGGCCTGTCATAATCAACAGCACAGCTATACCTGACGGCGTAGATTCTCCATGAGAAATTGGCGGCTCGCGTCTTTCTATGTTTTTCTTATAGACGGGATACGCACGCCTCTGAAGCAGCTCTAAGGCCGTTTCAAATAACCCCATTGAAAGGTTTGGTATGTAAAGTTGATGAGGCATTGTCTTCTTCGTCTTCGAAGGAAGTGGGGCGACTAAGTATAGACCGTTGCCACGCAGTACTGTATTCTACTTATGGTCGGATGGCAAAATGCACAGTACGATTAAGCATTGTCATTTAAACGACCAGACAACAAGGAGATTGCATGAAAACCGTTATCGCCGTATTACTCGGTCTGATGATCTCTTCACTCCCCGTGTGGGCCAATGAGCGGGAATCAAATACTGAGTCGGACATTTCCGCGCAGTCTTCCGACGACGGACATCTGTACGTCAAAGACCTTCCCAAACCGGTCTTGGAAGCCCTGGCGGGAATCCAACGCTTGAGTGCGAAGGTTGAACCGGACATAGAAAAGTTCGGCAGCCGCTTCCGGCAGGAGGTCGATCAAGCGGTGAAGAGATTACGGGATGCCGTGAAGGATAAACCATCCTCAGGGAAAGAAGAAACGCCTTAGGACTTGACCGGACCCATATGTGATTTCTACAATGCCGCTCCACGATGTTAAACATGGTGTCATTCAAACAGATCACGCAGATTCTCGAACTCACGGATCGATTGGGACTGAATCGCGAATGGGTGGAAATTCCGCTGTCGGCGGAATCGCCTGGTGTCGTGCGGAAGCTTCAGAACGGCAAGCTTGAAATCATCGTCGATGCCGATCAGCCGTTTGACGAATGGCTCAGCTCACTGGAGCCGAAAATCACGTCTGTGATGTAAGCATAGGCCGCAATGTCGGCGCTTTGGCTTCCTCACTCCCACCGCTTGACCTCCGAACCTTACGCGTCTACGCTCGCTTCATGCCGGAATTACCGGATCTCACCGTTTATCTTGAGGCTCTTCAGAGCCGCATAGTAGGGCGCCGCCTGGACAGAGTCCGAGTGGTGAGTCCGTCGTTATTGCGGACCGTTAACCCGCCCCTCACAGAGGCTTCTGAGAAGATCGTTCGAGAGATGCGACGGATCGGCAAGCAACTTGTCTTTGTTCTTGAGGACGATCTCTTTCTCGTCGTGCAGTTGATGATCGCCGGCAGATTCCAATGGCGACCACTTGCAGTGAAGACGCCGGGAAGGATCGGTCTGGCGGCCTTTGACTTTGCGCATGGCACGTTGGTGCTGACTGAAGCCGGCACTAAGAAACGGGCATCGCTCCACGTGGTGCGCGGCGAGGATGAGCTTCGCCGCTTCGACGCGGGTGGGATCGATCCGCTCACTGTCGATCTCGCGTCCTTTCAAGCGGTCCTGGCTCGTGAGAACCATACGCTGAAACGTAGCTTGACCGATCCACGTTTGTTCAGCGGTATCGGGAATGCTTATTCGGACGAAATTCTTCATCGCGCGCGCCTCTCACCCATTCTCCTTACAACCAAGCTGACTCAGAACGAGATCACACGTTTGCATGAGGCCACTCACACCGTCCTCTCCGAATGGATCGATCGTTTGCGCGCGGAGACCGGCCAGGGTTTTCCCGAGCGGGTCACCGCCTTTCGCAAGGACATGGCGGTGCACGGGCGATATCGAGAGCCGTGCCCTGTCTGCGCCACACCGATTCAGCGTATCGTGTACTCTCAGAACGAAGCCAATTACTGCCCCACGTGTCAAACGGGAGGGAAACTCCTTGCCGACCGAGCGCTGTCTCGGTTGCTGAAATCAGACTGGCCCAAATCGGTGGAAGAAATGGCTGAGTTGCGCAATCGGCAGACGAGTGACGGTACGAGGACGATCAAGGACCGTCTCCGATTGTGAGCGCGCGGACGAAAGCAGATCGCGCGTGCCATTGCGGACACAACAAACGCCAGCACGCCGTCGTGGCGGGAACGCGGGGCCCATGTCGTGAGTGCCTCTGCGAGCGTTACCAGCCGAAACTCAAGCGCGCTCCCGGCCGACGCACCGCCTCGCGTGACCGAGGCGATCCACGCGGAGGCCGACATCACTAATCCCCGTCGATCAGGTCTACGTTTTCTTCCTCTTCTCCCCTTTTCTCATTAAGCCTTTGCCTAACATGATGGATACATACGTTGAATCTCTCCAGATACATTTTTGCGTAGGCTCCTAATAACTTCTCATTATCCCTTCATTTTCGCTGGAAAGGGTTTGGCATAGAACTCGCTGTAGGGACTCTGTCGGCGAGAGGACACTCGACCCTTGAATAGCGCAGTGAACGTACGAGTCGCGGCCTTGCTAGCAGGCTTTTTCCGAACTCGCACGTTCAAAATAGTGCGCTCGTTTGATCGACTCTCTCGTGGACTTCAATCAACCATCGCAGGAAATTAAAAATGAAGAGAGCACGTTCATATTTATGGCCGACTCGGCTAAAAGAGTCGAGGCGGCACCATGTCGGCATCGCGATGCTACGGGTGTTTGTCCTATTCATGGCATTGGGGCACGGCATGGCCCTGGCTGATCCGAATCACGAGATCGACACAGCCAACTGGATTGCGTTGCCCATCAGCAGCATCGATGGATTTTTTCCGACGCCTTGGTCCTGCGGAGGCGCCGCGCCTTCTCCTCAAGCACTGGTGCAATTCCACGAAAATTGGCACTGCACCAATCCGGACCACAGCGGTACCAACTGGGGCAATCGATTCTTCGGGTTCCATAAACAGTTCCTACTGGACTACGATCGCTATCTCACTTCCCTCGGTGAACCGCACGTGCAAACGTGGGTTGCCGCGCCCGGTGCACTGATTCCACCTGCTCATGGCGGGCGGACCGCTAATACGGCGTGCACAGTGTGCCAAGCGTTGCCCAACTCATTCAAACTTCCAGCTGCCGGTGGAACCCTTGATAGCTTTGCCAGCGTTACGGCAATCGGCGATGCGATTGTCGGATGGCACAATACCAACCATGGCAATATTGCGGCGGCCGGAGGGACAGGGTCCTGCGGCGGATCCAGCGCGGACATGAATTGCCCGCGATGGTCCACGCGCGATCCGATTTTCTACCGCTACCACCATATTTTTGATGACGTCCAGGATGCCTGGCGCACCCATCAGGCAACCGACATCGCCATCGTCTTCGATCGCTCGGGCAGCATGAGCTTGCCTACGGCCGGCGGCGGCACTCGACTGGATGCCGCAAAGGCTGCTTCCAGTTTATTTGCCGATCTGCTCGAAGATGGATCGTCCCATCGTTTGGGATTGGTCACCTTTTCGACCACCGCGTCCAGCCCGGCAACCATGCCGCTCACCGGCGTTGCAAGCGCCCCCGGCACGTTGAACACGGCGCTGGGCGGGGTCACCGCCGGCGGCAATACCAGCATCGGGGACGGGCTGCAAAAAGCGCAGACTCTCGTCGCAGGCGGCAGCAATCCCAGAAAGGCGATGCTGTTATTGACGGACGGCATGGAGAATACCGCGCCGCTGATCTCGACGGTGCAGGCCTCGCTCGGGGACACACACGTCTGTTCCGTGGGGCTTGGCACACCGGGCGGGCTCGATGGCCCGAAGCTGCGAGACCTCAGTGAGCATCAAGGCGGCATCTACATCAGCACGCCCAACTCACTGGAGCTGAAAAAATTCTTCGTCTTCTGCTTCGCGGACATCTTCGATACGTTTGTCGGGGAAGACCCCATCGAGACGCTGCCTGCCGCCAGCTTGGCGTCTGCGCCGACCATCCATACGGCGTACGAGGATTCTAAAATCGTCTTCGTGCTGTCGTGGACGAATCCACTCCCGAAAGGAGCCCTGCGGCTCTCGATCACCTCGCCGAGCGGGTCGCCCGTCAATTTAAGCGATCTTTCCGTCGAGAGCGTGTTCGGGCCCACCTGGCACATCGTACGGCTCAAGACGCCGTATCGCGGCGAGCGCGACGGTGAATGGCACGCACGCGCTGTACGTCCGCACCACGGTTTCGTCAACGGCTTCAGTTCGAACGCCTTTGCGGACTTTTCGCAGGGCACCGCGCTCGTCCGCGGCGAACTGGCGCGGCTGTGCCCGAATGGGTGCAAGTCGGTGCTGTATTACGAAGACGAGATGGTTCATGAAAACTTCTCGGATCATAATACGATCTACGGCGAGGCTCTCTACAACGAAGCTGGCCGTCGCATGATCGGCCATATCACTCGCCCGCGCAATGCCGACGAATTCACTCACGCACTGAAGGAGGGAAAATTCGATCTTCTTGTCTACAGCTCACAATTCACTGAGAAGGAACAGCCGTACGACGGCCTGCTCAGTCAACTGCTTTGTGCCAGAAACAAACCGCTAAGCATCATCAGCGACAATCGTGATACACCCGGGGCGCGGGCCATTCTCCGTTGCGCGGGCGGATTACGCGGCGAGCATACCAACTTCACAGCCATCGGCGGCAAGGATCTTTTGGCAGGTGATGCGACGCTGCAGGAGCATAATCACGTCAAAACGTTCAGCTACGAAGTGAAGCCCACGTCGGGAAGCAGTCTCATCCAGGTCTCGAGCAAGCAAGGTACGTCCGTCGTGCTCGCGCAAGGCGTGCCGGGTAAGGATGAGGAGTTCTTTATCACCGCGCTGACCCGCGCCGTAGGCCGCGTCAAGCCGTTCACCTACCGCAGTCAGTATTACACCTTCGAGTCATTGCATCCGACTTTCCATATTCCGGAGATGTATTGGCCCGCAGGAGGCTACGATAGGATTGAGGCCAGTGTCGATGTCACACGTCCAACCCAAAGCACGGGCCGTGTATTAGCGGAGGCGGGTGCACGGGAAGGGAGCAAGATCAATGGAGACGCGCTCACTCCGCGGCAAACGACCCTCGTGCGGCAGCAGCAGGCGGGCAGCCTCATGAAGACAGAGACCAAGCGGTTTCCCTTGTTCGATGACGGAACGAATGGAGACGGAACCGCAGATGACCGGTATTGGGAAGTCAGCGTACCGGAAGACTTTGCCGCGTACGATGGGCAGTACCGCTTCCACGCCTACTTCCACCTCTGCAAGGGGAAGACCTGCGTCGACCGCGAAGCGGAACAGACGGTCACGGTTGAGACAAAGCTGAGTGAGAAAAGCAAAGTCTCGGTCGAGCCGCAGCAGCCGGTACGCGGACGGAAGCTGACGCGCATCCAAATCGTGCCGATGGATAAAAGCGGATCGCCGATGGGACCCGGCCTGATCGATTCGCTGGTGCTCGCGACACAGGGCGACGTGAAAATCGAAACCAAACGCGATGCGGATGGCCGCGGCGTGTATGAAATTGTCACAAGCTGGACGGAGGCGAATGGACCACCCGTCTTATCCATCGGTCAGGTGGGACGCCCCAAGGATGCCTTGAGCGTGAAGCTGGACTAGCGGTTCAGTGCTGACAGCGCCGCGGCGGATGCAGATTCGTCGCGGCGTTTAATCGGGGGACTATCTCGGATAATGATCTACGGGTCAGAGTTTCTCCAGGATCTGCTGCCGCTTGGTGCGATATTCGTCCTCGGTAATCAATCCCTTTTGGCGCAGTTGATTCAACGTGCTGAGCCGTTCTTCGATCGATGGAGACGATGTTGGGCTCGATGGAGAGTCTGTTGGTCGGGCTGTGCCGGAAGATCTCGGGGGAGTTACAATCAATTCACGATAGGCTATGGCAAGATCGACCGGATCGTTGGTAAAAGGATTCCCGCGTGCTTCCCCTTGTAGATCCAAGCGCTGATGCTCGCTCGGCACCACTTCATATACGGCGCTTCCTAGTTGTTGGGTCGGGTGATCCCATACCATTTTGCGAATGGCCGGCAAGGTGACCGCAAAGCGATAGTTCGGAAGGCGCAGATGTACCTCGTCCCCCTGGGCATACCACGCCCCTGAAGTGATTTCATCCAATCCCGGCTCGCGCGCGCGCATCAGTGCAAATGCAACCCACTCCTGTGACGTCGCATCGGCACATGCGCGACTCAACGTCTCGCTCAGATACCGAACATCTTCATCCGTAAAGGCCGCCTCGGCATTGCCCTTGATGACAGGCATTAGTAATGGCCGTTCGAGACGTTGCACCCGAATGCTTTGAAGAAGGATGGCCCATTCTTGCGGTGTCAATCGGAAGGGATGCACGAATCCTTGGCCAATTTCAGCGTGCGGCGCATTTTGCAATTTCACATAACGAGTCGGCTCGTCGCATTGAGCACAAACCGCCCGATCATGGGGGGTAGAGGTCGAACAGCCTACGGCAAAGTACAGTACGCTGCAGGCTGCACCACTCAACCATTGAGGCGCCCACCGCCGTCGGCATATCGCGTCTCGTTTTAAAAATATCATGCGTTCACAGCAGTGCTCCGTGAAGGTCCTTCACCACTAATAGGCAAAATCAAAACCGACCAGCAGGGTTTGCCCTTTCAAATCTCCGCCGCCGATGCCCACCCCTTGCGTTCGGTAGGCATTATACTCGGCGTGCATGGCAATGTCGGTGCGGGTGGATTGATGGATGTAATACCGCGCCATCACGGTATGCGAGTCGACATCGTTATAGTTTTTCCCTGCGAACGTCGCATCGCCCGGGCGATCATTGACAATCACGTCATAGCGATACGCGAACAACCATCCCGGAGCGCCGAAGAATTGCGCCGGAAAGTAATCTATTTCGGCAAACGCGCCGTTCCATGATGCGTTCTGCGGATTCGCGATGCCTTGCGAGGCAAAAAGATTCTTGCTGTCGAATCCATGCATGATGGCGCCGAACAGATTCCATTCATTATTAAACGTCAAGCTGACGTCGACCCCGATGCGATGAAACGGTTGCCCGCTCCCGGCCACGCCCTGACAGCTCAAACAAGTGGCATTGACGACCGTGGGCGCTTGACCATAGGCACCAAACACACCGATGCGTTGGCCGGTCACAATGCCATAGCCTCCGAATGACTGAGTCATGTGCCCGTAGAAATTAACATTCCGGCCGCCGGTGCCGCAGGTCGTTCCCGTTGGACATCCTGAGAGCGGTCCGGAAAACGCGTTCGTGGTGACTGCGGATTAACTATAGCGGAAGTAACCCTCCGTCGCCTCGGTTTTGGCGATACCGGTTAGTTCGGCGCCCGGTTGGTTATCGCCGATCAAGAACGAATTGGGGTTGGCGTAGGAACTGGTAGAAGTCCCGCCGATTGTGGCGGTGTAGGGCGTGCCCGGCGTGTAATGATACAGCACAAACGGCGTATCTAACGTGGGACTTCGTTTTTCGCTGAAGGGCACGTCCAACTCAAATTTCCCCACCTTCAAATTGACGAGATAACGGCCCGGCTCATCCTTCATTCCGAGGAATCGCTCCAGCCGCATCAAGCGTACAAAGGCACTTTCCAAATCGCTGTCGCTGGCCCCCGTACCGAAGCCTGCGCTTCCTAGTCCAGGGGTGTACACCACGCCGAAGGCGATGTTCCGATGAATCGTCCCGAAGCTCAAAATATCCAAGCCGGTGAACCCGAAGCCGCCCGTGGTGATGCCGCTGCCGTCCGTTCGGACGCTCGCCGCTTGATATCCGACTGTTGTTCTGAACGAGACCGGCCAGAAGCCCATGGTGATACTTTCGTGCGTCGGCAGATCCGAATCACCGCCGAGCTGATACCCTTGATCGCGGAAGATATTTCCAAAGTCGTTCAACTTGGGAAATCCCGGCACGTGACACACGTTGCACGAGAAGTTGTATTTTCGAGCGAATGCCGGAATCGCGTTCGCGGTGGGCACGAGCACGCTCCATTCGTATGACAGGAATGCGAGCAGTCCAAGCAATGCGATGAGAACACTTTTCTTCCGTATCTGATGCATCACCATATCTACTCCTCTTTGGGGCGGCGGGCTACGTCCCGCTGCTCGACCCGTTGAGACATAAAAAAAGCCCGAGCAACGCGTTGGCATTGATCGGGCTCGGGAGTCGACGCTCCTCTGGCCTGCAAGATCTAGTTAATGAGACTCATTATCATTATTGGAATACGAAGACAAGTCTTTTTTCTCCTTCAATAGGAGATGTCCCTACGTCGCGTCGTGAAAAATGAGGCCCAGGGTGTAGCGATGCCCCGATCGGACACGGCTGACGCCGTGGCGCATGTTCACGCGATAGACACCGCGCGTGCCCTGCACGGGACGATGATGAACCGCGAAGATGACGCCATCTCCTTGATCGAGCGGGACCACCACTGGACGGGTCTGCATGCGTGGGCGTTGCTCCGTCATCACGAATTCGCCGCCCGTGAAATCCTCCCCTGGCTTCGACAAGAGAATGGCAAGCTGCAGGGGAAAGACATGCTCGCCGTACAGATCCTGGTGCAGACAATTGTAATCGTCGATTCCATACTGAAGCAGAAGCGGCGTCGGTTTGACTTGGCCGGCCTTATGGCAACGCGCAATGAAATCGGCATGATGCTCCGGGTAGCGCACCGCAATGCCCATTGCGGCATTCCAGCGATTGGCGATCGGCACAAGATGCGGATAGATAGCGGTGCGAAAGTTTGTCAGAACATCGGGCAACGGATAGCAAAAATATTGATATTCGCCGCGCCCGAATCCGTGACGCGCCATGACCACCCGACTTCTGAATAAGGCGTCGTTCGTGTAGAGGCCGGCGATCGATCGGCATTCTGTTGGCGAAAGCATCCCCTTGATCGTGGCGCTGCCCTGCGAGTCGAGGCCCTGGTACACGGCTTCCCAGTCGAGCGCTTGTACGCGAGCCGGCGTACACTTTGATGAAATCATAGCCGCTCGTGACCTAGCCGGAACACTCACGTTCCTGTGAAAGTGGTGGACTTCTTTTCTTGCTCAAATCGTCGTCGTATAGCCGCTGAGATTGGCTCTCGCCTGCCCGATCCCATCTCACGCTTGGGGCTGCAACAGATGGCGCCGCAAGCCTGGCCGAATGTTTCGACATTGTACTCGGAAATCGAAACACTGACGCTCCGTGTTCAGAATGGTATAAGAGTGATCAAGAGAACTGTTAAGGTGATTGCTCATCACTTGGAATGCCGATGCCGTACAAAGAAATCATAACATCCTTTATAGTGTGTATCGCCGCGGCGGCATTATTTGACCCACTCAGCACGTTGGCGGCTGATGCCGAGGTTCTTCGGCCTCGCGTCCCGGTAGATCAACGGGACATCGCCAAAACAATCTTCAATCCCTTATCGTCGAACGCCGAGTTGCTTGAAAAAGGCAAGGCTCTTTACCAGGGCAAGGCATTCTGCATCGCTTGCCATGGGCGTGAAGGCAAGGGATTGGGAGTTGATCTAGCTCTCAAAGGTGCGCTACCTCGAGACTTTACCGACGCCACGTGGCAAACGTCTCGGTCCGACGGAGAATTGTATTGGATTCTGAAAAACGGTAGCCCAGGTACCGATATGGCCCCATTCATTCCACTGGTCTTGACGGAAGAGGAAGCCTGGGAGGTGCTGCTCTACGTCCGCTCGTTCAAGGGGCAGTAAAGCACATGCACGTCGGTGCGCCACTGAATGCGGCGCTGGAGGCTCATGTTGGACCGTGGAATAGGATCTCGTACACGACGGAGGTCCTCAATTTTCCAACGCGCGACCACTGCCTTCACGAAAGAGTCTGTCGACTACGGAATTCGATGAACAACCTGAGGATATAATGTGAGAACCGGCTGCCGAGATTCGAAATTCCGTACCTTCCTCCGCGTGTTCTCGCTCTGCGTCATGGGCATCTTTGCTATGCAGTCGGCTTGCTCGATAGCGGCTGCTGAGGCTTCCACGGTCACCGCGGTGGGCAACTATCGTATGGGCTCGTACGATACTCGTGGTGATGCGCAACGACTGGCATTTCTCGACGCCAAGTGGCGACTGTTCGACCAGATCGCAGCGTCTTTAGGCGACGATCCCATCATGAAGCAGCGCGGATTTACCCGCGAGGAACTCCGAGCGTATCTGCCCGGCATCCTGCAGATTGGTGAACGCCCTCTTGAGACGAGGGCGGACGGCTCCGTAGAGGTCGCGTCCGTTCAAGCCACGACGACAATCGATGCCGCCGAGGTCCTGCATCGCCTTCAGTATGTCCTGGGCAGCGAGCGTGCCAAGGTCGGCCTGATGCAGTCCCGCGACAAGATCGACGCGTATCGCAAGGAACTGGACTCGTATACACAGCGTCTCATGACGGAAGATTCTTCCGGGGTGCGGAGGCTGCTCGAGTATCGCCGCGAAACCTTCGTCTTGATTGAATCGGAAGAACAGGTGGCCAGAAATTGGGTGGAGCTGGCCCATCAGCCTGACGCCGAGCCAAAGGGATTGCCCCCCTCAAAAGGCGGCCGATCCCGCACAGATTCAGTAGCTCCGGTAATACCTCACACACCAGGCAATGCCGAAGAGCATCGCAAGCGTGGGGCGGCGCTGAACGATCAAGGCCAGTACGATGAGGCCATGCGTGAATTTGAGACCGCGTTAAAGTTGATGCCGACTTTAGTCAGAGCGCATCTGGGACTTGGCGCGGCCAAACAAGGGAAGGGGGACCTGAACGGTGCGATCGCCGAATACCGCACGGTGCTGCGCATGCAGCCGGACGATTCGGATGCGCACAATAATCTGGGCACCGTGCTCCAGCAGAAGGGTGACATGGAAGGGGCGATTGCCGAATACCGACTCGCGTTGCAGGAACAGCCGGATGATCCCCTCATCCATTTCAACCTGGGAACGGCGCTGTCCGTGAAAGGAGTCGAAGAGCAGGCGCTGACCGAATATCGCACCACCGTTCGACTGCGCCCTGATTTCGCTCCCGCCTACTTTTATCTGGGCACGATACTGAAACAGCGGCGGCAAATGCGGGAAGCGGCAGAGGCCTTTCGAAACTATTTAAAGTTGGCTCAGACAACCACGGATCAGCAGAAATGGATCGAAGAGGCGGAACGGTTTTTGCTCGAAAAAGATGAGCGTAAACCTCGGCCGGAGCGATGAGCAGTGAGTTCGACACCCGAAAGACGTGGAGGAAAACAAGAAGAGAAGCTAAAGGATGGCCTGTTGGGATAAAACCGCAACAGGCCATCGGACATTCGTGACTATTCGGTTTTGGCTTTCAATTCCTTCGCCTTGGCTTTGCTCTTCTGTCCGGTAGATTTCGCTTTTCCTTTGCCGCGTTCGACCGCTGCCTTGGTATCGTTCCCCTTCGCTTCTTCCCGAAGAGCTTTGTTCTCGGCTTTCGATTCTTCGGCATTCGCCTTTACATCGCCCTTCATCTCTTCCATCTTGGCCTTAGGCTCATTGGCGTACGCCACCACAGTTCCGACGCCGAATGCCATGGATAACGCCAACGCTGCGACTCCGAGCTTGCGCATACCAACCTCCTCTTTCATATTAAATTGAATCCAGTAAGCACGACACCTTGCGTATTTTGACAGGAACCCATGTCCCGCGTCAATGGTGAAGCTGCATCCAGCCTTTCTCTTATTGAGCGGGGGCGTTCGTGGCAATTCCTGCCCATTCTATGACTCAATCGATAATATCCACTTTTTTGCCGAGGGACTTGGCTCGCTTCAGACATTCGGCATCCGTCGACGCGCAACGAAGGGTGTCCAGTTCAGCCTCATCGACTATCTCTACTTTTTTCCCGGCTTGCTTCGCTTGCTTCATGCACTTCGTATCGGTGACGGCGCATTTGACGGCATCCGAACCTGTCGCCGCATCGACTACGACCACGGCTTTGCCTTCATCCTTGGCGCGCTTAAGGCATTCTTGATCCGTGGCCAGGCACTTGACCGTATCTTCACTCTTATTGATGGCCTTGTCGATCGTTTGATCCATCCGCTGATTGACGCGATCCTGCGTTTTGCGCTTCGCACTCTCTGTCGCACGATCGAACAGACCGTCGAAAAACCCGTCGGCCGCACGCGCTTCCACAGACATCACGAGACAGATTCCCAGCATGAGACATCCCATCACACGACTAGACATGGCGGCCTCCTTACGTACAGTCTCTAAACTTTGATCGTGCGCCTCGCACGCGCGAGAAACTTATCACACGCATCGGGGCGATGGAAGATAGGGGCCTTGCAACATGTTTCCATTCGCGCCTCAAGTTGACACATCGCGACAGTCTCGTTAGGGTTCCGCCATTCCATTCATGTTTCATAGAAGGAGAACCTATGCCGACAGTCATCGCTGCTCCTGCCACTATTCAAGCGGCAGGCAATAAACCCAAACGGATTGAAGAATTCATTGGCCGAGTCAATTCACATACGAGTGCGGTCAGCATTGCGAAAATGACCAGCCCGGCCGGCTGGGTCGAACCGGGACAGACGCCTGAGTTTGATGAGTATACGGTGGTCCTCAAGGGGACATTGCGGGTCGAGTCTGAAGGAAGGTCCGTGGACGTGCAGGCCGGCCAAGCGGTGGTCGTACCCCGTGGCGAATGAGTGCGCTACAGCAGCCCGGCGATAGATGGCGCCGAATACATCGCGGTCTGCCTTCCGGCGTTTTCTCCTGAGACGGTCAGGCGGGATGGGTGACGATGACGGAGTAGAACGCCTCCCCCCGCGCGGTCAGCAGGAATTGATGCGCAGTCCGGTCCACCGCGAGTGACACGCAGACTGAAAATAGATGGGAGACATCGTCGTGTACCAACGACATCATCACCCTCGACCGGTGGTCAGTCTTGGAGAGAATGTTCCGCCGCAGTAAGCCCAGGCTCTTGAAGAACCCAGCCATCCCCCCTTCTGAGGCTTAGGAAGCGGCGGCACGCTTGTGTGTTTTTTTGACGCGTGCTCCCTGCAACGCCTTGCTCCTCGCTTGTTTTCGCTTGGAGGTGACTTTTCGTTTCTGCTGATTGTGACTGGAGCGGACCGACGATTTGGCGGCGAGAAGCTTCTTTCCTAGGTCGTTTAAATTGAGATCGCCGGTGCGTGCTCGCGCAAACAACTCCGCTTCCTCTTCCTTGATATGATGTCTGACATTCTCCGCCATGACGGTAAACTTCGCGTCGAATCGCTCGTCCTCCGGCGACATGACCTTGAGTTCTTCGATCAACAGTCTCATGACATGGTGCTCTTCCAACGATTCATCCAAGTTGGAAGCGGCATCCGGTGAATCCTTTCGCACCGCGGGATAGAACACTTTTTCCTCGGCCGCGGCATGAACTTCTAGCTCCGCGATCGCTTGCTGGACGATATGCCCTTTTTCCTTCGACTCCTCAGCAGATTCGAAATCACGAAATAAGGTCTTCACTTTCTCATGATCTTTGCGCAGTAATTCCACCACATTCACAATTGTTTCGTTTGACGTCTTCGATGTAAACGGTAATAGCGCCATGATCGTCCTCCCTTGTTCTGTGAGCATAGCGCGTCGTACGCGCGTTTACCGTCATCTGGAAAGCAAAGATGATGTCAGATAAATATAGGAGTATTTCCGGTGCGCCAGTTGTTGAGCTCATCGCAGCCGGTGATTCCAAAAGTTGTATTGGCCCGTCCGTGCGTTCAGCAATCTGATCATTCAGTCAATCGAATCGTCCAAAAGTCATCCGACAGATTGCTGTCGAGCAAGTAGGCATAGGGCATGGTGAAGTAGCCGCCCATCCCCCACTGTTTCCCCCACGAATTCCGGACCAAGAAACGCTGCTGCGATTCGTCATACCCGACGACCAGCACGGCGTGTCCCCCGACTTGGCCTTCCCCCGTTCCGGGCATATTGAGTTGGCCGGTCTTCTCCACCTCGGCACTCTCAAACGAGTCGTAGACGGAAAATCCGATAACGAAGGGATAGCCGGATGCAAGACATCCCTTCATCTGCACGATGCTCCGGCCAACACGCTGATAAGCAATGGCTTGGTTTTTCTCCGCCACGGTAAAACACTCTTTCCCGGGCTTGACCGTCGCTTTGGCTCCTTGCGGCCACACGCTGGTATTGGGGTCAGCCGGCGTATCGTCATACGGCCAAGTACTTTCCGGACACACGCCGAGTTTCGCCACTACTTTAATGCCGTCCCGAATTTGCGCCCCATTGTCGACCGGCACCGTGTGCTCCATGCTCCGTTCGTTCCAATAAATGAAGAGGCGTGACGGGACGAAATCAGGTTTTCGTTTTTCAACTTTTCGAACGAACTGCATTGCGGCCCCGATCGCATTGGCCGTGCACGAACCGATCCGGCCTTGGTTATATACGGGCGGACACTTCTTACGGAGATCCACTTTTGTGGGAAGCTTTCCAATCACTTTCTGTGGCGCCGCATACGTGTGATCGCGCTGATCAGGCAAGTCGGGCACCCATCCAAAATACTTCTTCCTAATTGTTTTCTTCATCTCGTTCCTCCTTATGAATGAAAGGGTTGATGCCAGCATCATTCAATCGTTCGGTCAGGTCAATCGGCTGTCTGCTCAACTGGTTTTCGGTGAAAGCAAATTACATGCTCTGAATACTTAAAACAGCCTAAACTGTTAAATGCTTAGGAAGCGATTCGGAAGACTACACGTCGACATCCGACTTCAAGCCTTTCACATAAGTGAGTGACGGTAGTGACGCTGCTCGGACAAACAGAAAAATTTAATCGGATACGTTCACCTATTGATATAGATAAAAAGATGGGGAAAAGGGCGACGCACGTCTATTATTAGGGAGAATCCCGAGCAAACCTATCAGTGTCCGCATCTCGTTCGCGAGCAGCAACTGACATCTAGGTTGGAACTGCGGCTTTGCAGGATAGCTTCAAGCAAAGAGATAGTACGCGCCGGCGCCGGCGACCACAAGCACTGCAACCCCGAGCATCATCTTCTCATGCGAACACATCCCTGCCTTCGCCATGCAAGCCTGCATCGAACACATGATCGCCATGGATCACCTCCTTGGTAGGTGGCACTAATATACGCCAGTTCATAAAAGGCGAAAAGATGGGGTTGGGGCGATTTATGGAGTGCGATAAAACAGTTAACGCTTATGAAAGAAGGTGCAGTATTACAGCGTGTGGATATGAAAAATAAACTTGTTCTCCACCTAATTCCACAAGCAGACGAGAACTTGCATCAACTCACCGAGAGGCTACACGCATTTCTGAGAACGTGACTTTCCTCAAATCTGCGAAACAGTGCGAACGCTTTTATTGTACGGATGAGTGAGGAAGCGAATCGCGAAGCCACCCGCACCAGTAACATTGCCCTCTACATTGCGATAGCAGCCCTCAATTGCCGGTGTGTTTCAAACCATCGCTTCGATCTTGCAGCTTGGCAGGTGACAACTATTGTGAGGAGTCCTCGTCGGCTTACTTTACTCATCCAGCTAGAATATCTCTCTCTTTAGAATTTTTCTTCTTAACCCAATCAGCACCGCGAACCCCGCGACGAAGAGCGTCCAGGTGGATGGTTCGGGCGTGTGGAAGCCATCCAGCTCCCCTTGATACTCCTGAAAATCGTTGAAAAAGAGATTGGGCCTGACCTGACCAATGAAGGCGCCGAAGATAATATCGTCGTGATTGCCGCCCGGATGGTTTTTGGCGTTGCCGTCAACACCGGCACGGAGGTCATCTGCGAGCGTTGGTGGGATCACGTCGGGGGGTATCGGCCTATTGATCGATAATGATTTGCCGCCGTTGAGTTCGATGTTAAATGGAATCGCATCACCAGGAGCACGTTCTCCAGAATGCGGTGCAACAAGGTGCACGACATCTCCGCTAAAAGTGAGCACGTCGTTAGGGCGGATAACGATGGTGGTCGCCGGGGAAAACTCCAGTTTTCCAAGAATCGACCAGAAGCTACCTTGAATAAGAAACTGAAAGGTTTGGGATGCCACGATAGGATCGACTCGGCCCGAGGGGCCAAAGCCTCCATCCATGGCTAAGACAAAGGCCAGCTCGCTCTCCTTGTAGGCGGCACGTGGTAAGGGATTCGGCGAATCTCCGCCAAATGTTGGGCGGAAAAAGTCATTGAAGTCGAAAAGGGATGAATTGGTAAAGGCGGGATCCGGCGGTCCGGCGGGAAGATCAGTAGTGGTGGTGGACTCGCCGGGACCGAAAAGCGTGAGAGTCGTTGCGCAGGCCAGGTTTGCGGTACTGAAGATTAACCCGATGGCAAAGAGTATGAAGAGAGCTTTTTGGAGTTTCATGTTGCCCTCCGGGTTCTTTCAACGCAGAGTTTCTCGATTTCGACCTCTATTATTGGCGGGAAGAAATGATGGCAACACCGGATGTGGGCAGGCTACTTCGTACCTTGAGAACCGTCAATTATCATAGCTACTTAGTGTTAAGCCATTCTTGAAGGCCTCAAAAGCTGAGTGTTGAAGCTTCCTTCAGCTGGCCGCTTCTATCAATGCGCGGCAGTTACGAATTGCGTCGAAACGATGATCATGGGGCTGATCGGGCTCGCCTTATGAATCGCACGAACTTTTTTTGCGTTGAGGGTTGCCGTTCGTTTCCTTAAGGGGCGACCAGCATTGCTGAGAGCTGTCGGTTGTGCCTCAGCAAATTCATTGCATGCAAGACTTGCTCTCAGGCTCTTTTAAAATGTCGGCAGCGAATTTTCTACTTCTCGTCCCGGATTGCCGCCTTCACTTTACCCATGAGCTCCGGCGTTGCTTCCCGAATCCCATGCTGCTTCGCGTGCTCCATGGCATTCTTCAGGACCTCGTCTTCGGTATTCCCGCGAACGACATGCTTGCATCCGGACGACGGATCAACCTTGGCACATTCAATGACTTTCCCCATGGTGATTGCTCCTTTCCGAGCCGTGTGGCTCGGGGTTCAAAAGATTGACGCTCTGTGGCCCTACCAATTAGCCAGACCGTTTTCTCAGTTGCGAATACCGTTCCGAAATGCGGAGCACAGAGGAATTCTGAGGAAAGTGGAGAAAAGAGTCAATCGCTGTTTCTTTCCGGTATTCTCGAACTCAATATCACGCTCGCCATTATTGATCCCGTAGGCAATAGACTTGGCATCCGGGGGCAGACCCTAGAATTCTTATAGCCATGCGCTATCAGCATTTCTATCTCAGTCATGTCATATTACAAGACCTGACCCTAATGGCCTCGTTCTATGTCAGGCCACTGCGCATTTCTTGCACTTTACGTATGAAAACTTCCCGCTCGGATCTGGAATGGTGCCAAACAAGGCATCAATGTTTTCTTGAAACAAGTGGTAACAATAGCTGTAGACGCCCTCAATATTTAGCCCGGATATACCTTTCTGCTCGGGATCGTCAAGGCGGTGTAGTAGTTGGTTCGCATGCTCTCTCAATAATTTGAGCCTAGGAAATAGCCTCTCTCTTATAAGAGAAAGACCAATACTTGCCTCTTTGCAATTTGCACATTGAATTGAAAGATCACTTTTGAGGAAGTCTTGAATATGCCGCATTAGCAGCGTATCTGCAGAGCGTGTTGCGATAGCCACTACATACGTTGTCGATAGCTTTTCCATCCAATCGCCAGTAATACGGTATCCGTTGTAGGCACGGATGGCGGCGATCCTCTGAATTGTCCTAATCGCAATATCGATTGTCGGCCCATTGCCAGGCCTAATGCACACTGCGTCTATCGGCTTAGGAACGAATCGTAGGTTGTCGCCTTCATTCATACTTTCATCGCAAGGTTCTATGGACGTAGTACCCAATTCTTTCGATCTAAAGCATCTATGAGATGGTCAAGAGCCTGGACGGCGTCGTCATAGCTAAGCTCCGGCCCATCCACAAACTTCTGCGTCTTATGCTTTAAACGGTTTACCTCTTTTCGTACCGGCTCCCAAGACTTAACCCAGGCAGGCTGAAACCCAAGCCTCTTCGCCTTTTCTATGTCGCAATCGTCCTTGTCCGTTGCACCTGTAGCTTCACGTAGCAAATGTTCATAGGCAACACTGATTCTGATGATTCCATCATTAAAGAAATAACCCGCTAGCCATGCCCCAGCTTCTGGAATGGTTCCTACACCTTCTAAAGCTTGGCATATGTGTTTTGCCTCACTCCACATTCGCAAGCCTCGTCCTAAGTCATTCTTTGAGACATAGTCAAGCTCATGAGCACGCCGAAGCGCATACAAAGCTCCGACAGCAAAGTTCATTGGCGTTGTCTGCTGAGGAGAGCCGGGATTGAGAGCTTGCAGACGAAAGGCCATATTGGAAAGGGTCATCTGGACCTTAGAAGTCACCTTAGGTTGTTGAGCATTCGCGCGCGGGACCGGATGGCGTTAATTGCCGTCCGAGATTAGCGCCATGCTAGCGTGTGGCGCAGATATCACGCCAGATCTGCTCAGGCGTCCGCTGTGAACCGTCTGGACGCAGACCTTCCACGATGTGCGATCCAAAGACCGACGCTATAAGCAACCATTGCCGCTCGATGTCGTCCATTTGCTTATCAAAGAAGCTCGGATCGATTCCGCCTCTCCTCAGGAACGCTTCCCGTGCCAGCTTACTCTGGGCCTGGAACCACCAGGCACAGATTCCCTCAGCCTGAAGAGCGCTGACGACATATAGGTATCCTGTTGGAAATCCCCAGTTCACTACTACCGGCTTGCTGAGCTTGAGAACCGCACTGACGAACCGATCGGCACGCCCTCTCGCTATGAGGTCGTCCCACTCGGTGTGGATCCCAGCTTTATCGAAATCCGCACCATGATCCTTTTCCGCATCGATGTGGATGTAGCCATGATTTTCCGCAAGCCATTGCCCAAGCCATGACTTTCCTGTCGCTGGAATGCCTGCGACAAATAATGTTTCGCTGCTCACGAAGCGCGGCGCGGTTCGGGATTAGTCATCAGGTCTTGCCTCTTTTTAGCTTTCGTGGTCAAAACTGATTCCCAGCATCTGCTTCATTTGTCATCCTCTAATTCGAATTTAGGGGCTTGCACGCCGAGGGATCCTATCAGCCTAACGAATCCCTGGCCGAGGGTTCTCGGTATCGCCGCGGGGCCGCTTCCGATAATGGCGCGCGAAACTACCTCGTAGAAATCTTTAGTGAAACCAAAAAGCCTTTCGAAGTCACCATGTGACGGAAGAGAGGTTATGTTGGCTCTGTAATCGCTATGCGCGCCGACTTTATCCCGAAACTCCTTGAGTCGGTCTAGTGACTCTGAGTGGTCAAATCGAAACCGGTCGAATGTGGACTCGAGGTACGACCTGGCGTCTGCTGGGGCTGCGTCATATCCGTATTTCTTCCCGAAAGCAGCCAATTCTCGGCCTTGCCAATCAGACACGGAACCCACAGGAATCGACTCAATGACTTCGAGGATCGAATTCAAATCATTTCGGAACAATGCCTCGAAGAACTTAAAGGTGTAGATCGCCAAAGATTCGTGCGCTGATCTCTGAAGATATCCAAGTAAGGCACCACTAACCTGGCTTTCCCAAAGCGCTGGGATATTCAAGCCGATGATGCGGTGCATGTCTATACGTTCTCGCAGCTGCGCGATGAGATTGAGGAGCTGAATGTTCTGTTTATCTGTCTTGGAGTTGAGCATCACTCGTTCTGGCACTGTCGCTCTATCGCCTACCGGCTAGAAATGAAGACAGGCTACTTTTTGGTCGGGATAGAGTCAAGCAACCAAGGGCCAACTGGACTATGTCTGCATCGCGGATTGCGAGAATCCGCCAGAGCGCTGCGATTTGTAAGCTATCGCAGCGCGACATCCTCTTCTTTAGCGCCGGAGTGACCTCTTCATGGCGGGCTGGCCCAGGTCTGCATTGCGAATTGCGGAGGTTCGGGCTACCGTGCTTGCTGAACAGATGCGGCCTGCAAGCGGCAGGTGCCGAGGACTGTCTGAGCCGAATCTCAGCAAAGCTGATTGATGAGGCGAGTTCCGCAGGCAAGCAGATGGAGGCTTAGCACGGTCGAACCGAAGCAGCTGAGCAGGGCACGACCTGGGCCAGCCCGCTCACTTATTCTTCATCCCATCCGAAAAAGAAAAGCCCACTGACCTTTTCAGATCAGCGGGCTTTGTTATTACCCCGGTAGCGTCCTACTTTCCCACTGCCTCACGGCAGCAGTATCATCAGCCTTGCAGGACTTAACTTCCGTCTTCCGGATCGGAACGGGTGTGGCTCCTTCATCGCCTCTACTCGCTCTGAACCAGTTGACCTCTGACCATAGTCATCACTCGAAACAATTCTTCTTCGCACGTCATGACGCGCGTTCTTGACCAGTACATCTACGAATGGTAGCCTCGCTCTGCTTGATTGGCTCGGGACCTCCGACGACCGATCTCCACATAACGAGGCTTCATGAAGCTTGTCCTTCTGACCGTCGTCTGCGTTTGCTCATGGCTCGCCCTCCCCGTCCTTGCCCAGGTACAACCTAGACCGGACGAGAACGAACTGCTCCACGATGCCTCCGTCCTCAAGTTGTGGACCGGAGACTTCGGCGGGATGATTCAACGTCGCGTTATTCGCGCGCTTGTGGCACCATCCCGCACCTCCTACTGGCTCAATGGTGCCAGACAAACCGGCGCAGAATATGAACTCCTCAAGGCCTTCCAGCAAGAGATCAATAATCATTACAAGGCTCAGGGCAAGCACATCCTTATCCACGTGGTCTTTATCCCGACATCGCGCGACCAGTTGATCCCGGGGCTTCTGGAGGGACGCGGCGACATCGCGGCAGGCATCCTGACCGTCACACCGGAACGGCTCGAACAGGTGGATTTCGGCGCGCCATTTTTCCACGGAGTCAGAGAAATCGCCGTGACGGGACCTGCGTCGCCCCAACTGTCCTCCATCGACGATCTCTCAGGCAAAGAAGTGTTCGTCCGGAAGTCATCAAGTTACTGGACACATCTCGAGCGCCTGAACGAACGTTTCATTCAGGAACAGAAACCGCCGGTGGTGCTCAAGGCCGCACCGGAGGATCTGCAGGACGACGACCTGTTGGAGATGGTCAATGCCGGGCTCATAGATATTATCGTGGTGGATCGCTATCAAGCGCTCCTCTGGTCGAAGGTCTTCAAAAAGCTCAAACCGCACGGAGGCATCGTTATCCACGCGGGAGGCGACTTGGCCTGGATGATCCGGAAGAACAGCCCGAAATTGAAAGCGGAGATTGCCGAATTTGCCAAACAGCACGGCGGGAAATCTGCCTTCGGCAATGAGTTGATCAAGAAGTATGGCGGTGATGGTAATCCGCGAATCGTAAAACAGGCCACATCGGCCCGAGAGATCAAGAAATTCCAAAAGACGGTCGAGTTCTTCCGCAAATACGGTGCCCAGTACGATATGGACTATCTCTTGATGGTCGCCCAGGGCTACCAGGAGTCTCTGCTCGATCAGAATGCTCGAAGCAGTGTCGGCGCAATCGGGGTTATGCAACTGATGCCTGCGACGGGCAAAGAGATGAAGACCGGTGATGTGACACTGCTTGAACCGAACATCCATGCCGGCATCAAGTACATGCGATTCCTCCGGGATCGATTTTTCGAAAGTGACCCGATGACTACGCGCGACAAAATTCTCTTTTCGTTTGCCGCTTACAACGCCGGGCCAGGCCGTGTTCAGAAACTGAGGAAGGAAGCTAAGCAACGTGGACTTGATCCGAATGTCTGGTTTAACAACGTCGAGGTCATTGCCGCGCGACGGATCGGCGAGCAAACGGTCACTTATGTGGCCAATATTTATAAATACTACGTCGCCTATAAACTGATCGAGGAACACCAAGCTGAGAAGGGAAAGGTCCGAAGTGCCCTGCCGCAGAGCGTTTCCAGGCCTCAGTAGCCGTCTCACATATCCTAGCGCCATGGCAATGGGCAATTCTTCAGCCAAAGATTGCAAACCACTCCTCGCTTGCGCGTACCACTGACTATTTGTAGATCTATCCTGATTGAAGGCAGCGGATAAGACCACACCAACGTTTTTGCCCACGCTGTCCTGGAAAACAAAAGGCCCGCGGATCTTTCGACCAGCGGGCTTTTTTTATCCCGGCAGCGTCCTACTTTCCCACTGCCTCACGGCAGCAGTATCATCGGCCTAGGAGGGCTTAACTTCCGTGTTCGGGATGGAATGGGTGTGACACTTACGACAAGGTTTTACAAACCACGGCGCTTCCATTAAACCGAGATCAATAGTTCGCTACAGGAACCTGTAGCCATACCAGTTCAATACCCGATCTGCCGCCATAGAGATTCAAAATCCGACGTTGGTACTGCTCTCCCGTATACCTTCAGAGCGAGCTCGCTTCGATTCGTAAAGATTCCATCCGCTCCGGCCATGGTGACCATCAACATTTCCCACCGATCATCAATCGTCCATGGATAAACGAAGAGGCCCGCCCGATGCGCTTCACCCGTGTACCAAGGCCAGGTCGTCATATAACGCGACCTCACCTTCTGTGACCACTCGGATCCCGATGCCCATTGATACCCCCAGGTCCCAATGCCCATAGCAGCTTCGGTAGCGGTTTTCAGGACCCCGTCCCAACCGAGTTTGTCTATCAGCACGTCGTCCACAAGAAGGAGACGTGGCATATCCGGCGCCAATAGTTTCAATCGTTCCAAACTCTCCGGTTCAAACGACTGAAAAATGAGAGCGGCGTGACCAGACGTCCTGGGACGATCGATCCAGCCGTGCTTCCGTAACCCTTCAACTAGTTGCTGTTCAATGCCGGGAAACCGATGCGCGCTTTTCAGCTCGATAAATAGACCAATTTCATTCGATGCACCTTCGGCTATTTCTACGATGTCCTCAAGCCGAAGAATGCGAAGCCCCGCAAATGTTTTGCGGGCGCGCTCGGGAAATCGCTGATTAAACCATTCTCCGACGTCCAATTGCTGCAACTCCGCGAAGGTGAACGTGTCCACCATATCCTTCTCACGAGCGGGAAAAACCTGGGCGACATTCGACGTGCGTGAGAGCGAATCATCGTGAAGCGCGATCAGGACATCGTCTTTGGTGCGCTGCACATCAAATTCCAGGTAGTCCACGCCAAGTTCTCTAGCCATTAGATAGGCGGCACGGGTCTCTTCCGGGGCCAGATAGGAGGCACCACGGTGAGCAATGACGGCTGGACGTGGAATACCCGCGGCTTGGGCGAGTGCCTTGCCCTTGGATGGTGAGCCGAGGAACCAGCCTATGATCGATACACTGGTGAAAATGACGATGGCACAGGCGAGAACCGCAAGGAGGAGTTTAGGAATGTGGTTCATGTCGCGTTCTCCTACTTGCGGGCCGAGAAGAAGATTATAGATGAACGCCGGCACAACGAAACGCAGCAGTGGTCCAACCCTCGCCAGCTTGCAGGGCCAGGTATTAATTACCGTATCGATATTTGTCGGCTGACAACCCTCCACCGACTTTCCCAGGACGCTGTCAATAAAAAACCCGCTGATCTTTCGACCAGCGGGCTTTTTTTATCCCGGCAGCGTCCTACTTTCCCACTGCCTCACGGCAGCAGTATCATCGGCCTAGGAGGGCTTAACTTCCGTGTTCGGGATGGGAACGGGTGGAACCCCTCCGGCATGACCACCGGGAATTCTTAAATAGTCTTGGGTGTTCAGTGCTTGGTCCTGAGTAATCTTGAGGCTGAAAACTCAGCACTCAAAACTCGCTACTCAGCACTCGCGCTTCGCACAAAGACCATGTCTGTCAGAAGCAATGTAATGTAATGTTAAGCCGCACGACCGATTAGTACTGGTTAGCTACGGACCTTACGGCCCTTCCACACCCAGCCTATCAAACTCGTAGTCTACGAGTGGTCTTTAGGGGGCTTACGCCCCGGGAGATCTCATCTTGAGGCAGGCTTCTCGCTTAGATGCTTTCAGCGATTATCCCTACCGGACATAGCTACCCGGCACTGCCGCTGGCGCGACAACCGGCACACTAGCGGTCCGTCCTTCACAGTCCTCTCGTACTAGTGAAAGCCCCTCTCAAATCTCCTCCGCCCACAACAGATAGGGACCGAACTGTCTCACGACGTTCTGAACCCAACTCTCGTACCGCTTTAATGGGCGAACAGCCCAACCCTTGGGACCAGCTTCAGCCCCAGGATGCGATGAGTCGACATCGAGGTGCCAAACCTCCCCGTCGATGTGAACTCTTGGGGGAGATCAGCCTGTTATCCCCGGCGTACCTTTTATCCGTT
>Ga0111538_10000042_pt1 | contig 142723 bp, 118 predicted proteins | sample SoiMethybrSBSTD1_FD_79669 | JGI IMG/M metagenome (GOLD analysis project Ga0111538, IMG submission 79669) | Bulk soil microbial communities from a Populus tree surrounding site in Tennessee, USA - Soil MetaG P. TD hybrid SBSTD1 (version 2)... | ecosystem: Environmental > Terrestrial > Soil >... | reverse complement strand
TCCCAGCGCAGCCGGCTGGCCTCCGCCATGTCGGGCCCGAAGACGCGGCGGTAAAGTGCCTCCACCTGCCGGCGGTCCTCAGCGCGGTAACGGTCGATCTCAGCCATTTGTCAAAGACATCGGGTGTCGTTTTACGAATTTCGTAAAACGACATCCGATGTCGTTTTCTCCCCTGGCGTCAGCACGTATTCGATATTACTGATCAGCGCGTCCTGCGTGAGCGGACTTTCGCCCAGCCACCGTCCGATCGCCCCCGGCAGCCGCTTGACGGTGCTCGTGACGTGCAGTTCCTCGCGGACGACGCGAAGGCCCGCGCCGGCAATCTGCTCGCGCAGGCGCTGGACCCGCACCTTTTCGAGCAGGTCGTCCTCCTTGACCACGCCGTTCTGCGCGTCGCGGATGAACGAGTTCTCGTGCGCCGGCTCGCGCAGCGTCCAGGGCGCCCGGCGCGCCAGCGCGCGAAACGTCCGAAACGCGAGCGAGCGGCCGAGCAGCAGGTGCAGCGGCACGGGCACCTTCAGCCGCGGCAGATGCGCGCCGGCGAACGACAGATACGGCGCGGTGGACAGATACAGGTGACCGGCCGGCTTCAGCACCCGCCGGCACTCGCCCAGGTAACGCGGCGCGTCGGGCACGTGCTCGATCACCGCGTGCGACAGCACGAGATCGAACGCGCCCTCGCCGAAGGGCAGCGCCATCCCGTCGGCGCGCAGAAAGTGCAGACCGGTGAGGCCGCGCTCGCGCCCGAGCACGACACCGGCCTGGCCGAACCGATCGATCGGGTCGATCCCGACCACCTCTTCGGCGTGTTCCGCGAGCGAGAGCGGCATCCCGCCGCCGCCGCACCCCGCGTCGAGCACGCGGCCGCCCAGCGTGACGCCGGCCCGCTCGAGAAACGCGATGACCTTCGCGCTCCGGTAGTACTCGAAAAGCGCGTAGTCGTATTCGGACCGGAATCGCCGATCGGCGTGGGCCTTGATGAGATCGGCCCTAATTTCGCGCATGCGGTTGTTTATCGATGAGCACCGCCCGATCAGTCTCCGGCGTCTCGTCGACGTCGAGCTCGAGCACGGTGCGACGGTTGGGATAACGGTCCAGAATCTCCTGGATGAGACCGCTTGCGGCCTGGCTTTCGTAACCGAGCTTGGGCAGAACGTAAGTCAGTATATAGCGCACGTCGTCGCGCGTGAGCCGGTCGGTGTAGTTGCCGAAACCGCGTCCCACGAAGACCGGCCGGATCCGGTTTTCGAGCGCCAGGCCGTTCGCCAGTTTGCCCTGCACGAGCGTTCCCGGCGGCAGCACCCGCCCGATTTCCACCGACGCGAGGTAGTTGAGCTCGGCGTGGTGGCGCGCCCAGGCGCCGAACTCGCCCAGGTTCCAGCCGAACGAGACGATGAGCAGCCCGGCGAGCGCCGTGGCCGGAATTCTGCGTGCCGCCAGCCAGCCGACGACCGCCGACCAGCGCCACAGGAGCACGAGCGCGGCCAGCCCCGCCAGTCCGGCGGACAGACGGACGGTGGTCTTGAAGTTTCCGACGTCGGGCCGGACCTGGTCCAGGAAGGCGAGCCGGACGACACTTCCGAAGACGAGATACCCGAGCAGGAGGACGAGCGGCACCGCGATCCACTTCGTCCGCGCCGGGGCCGAGACCAGACTCTGCGGCAACAGCGATCGATCCGGCGCGAAGAGCAGCGAGGCGAGCGCGATCAGCGCCGGAATGAACATGACGTACCGCCGCTCGTTGCCGGAGTCGTGGACCGTGAGCTCGAGGAGCCCCACGAGCACCCACAGCACCAACAGCCGCTCAGCTGGCTGTGCCGTCCGCCAGCGCGCCACGATCGCCGCGAGGCTCACCGCCGCGCCCACGACGAGGAGCCACATGCGGCTGAAAAAGTCCTGCACCACCGGCAGCCACGAGGCGCGATTGATGAGATCGCGCCACGCGTACGACGGTTTTCTCGTGACCGTCATCTCCCAGTTGTAGAACTGGTAGTCCGCCCAGTGCGGCAGCACGAAGAACGCTGCCGCGGCGGCTGCCGCGATTGCGAGCCCCGCGAGCGTCATCCAGGCCGCCCGTGTCTCGCCTCGGGTGCCGGGTGCAGGTGTGCGGCGGCCGAGCACGATCGACACGACCGCGTCGAGCGCGAGCGCCGCGATGAAAAACGCCGCAGCGGCCTTCGTGAAAAAAGCCAGCACGGCCGCCACGCCCGCGACGAGTCCCCACGCGGGCCGCCGGCCGGCGCGCGCATACGCCGCCCAGCTCAGGACGATGAACGCCGTCATCGTGGACTCCATGAGCGCGGCGCGGTTCCACATCACGAAGATGTAGTTGGTCGCCGCGAGCGCGCCGCCGACCAGGGCCACCCGCGGGCCGGCGATCGCCGCGAGCCCCGCCAGGATCAGCAGCACCGCGGCCACGCCGGACACCACCGGCACGGTCCGCGCCTGCCAGGTGCCGACGCCGAACACCTCGAACGCGCCGTATTCGAGCGCGGTGAAGACCGGCGCGATGTAGACGGGATTCCAGGCGTCGGTCTGCCAGCTGCCCCAGAGCGCCTTGTTGCGCGCGTTGTGCACCCAGGCGCCCTCGTCGTGCCACACGATGCCGACCGAAGTCGTCGGCGGATCGGCGCGCAGCCACACCGTGCGCAATCCGATCGCCGCGAACAGGATCAGCAGGCCGAGCGCGAAGAACCGGCGGCGGGACATCACAGCCATCGTGGTCAGGAGCGCGAAACGGCTTGAATTATAGTGCTCACGTGACTACGGCCTCGCGGCCCGACCTGACCATGGTCGTGCCGACCTACAACGAAAAAGATCGGCTGGCGGATCTCGCGCGAGCGCTGTTCGACGCCGCCGCGGCCAGCCGCCTCGTGCTCGAGCTCGTCATCGTGGACGACAATTCGCCCGACGGCACCGGCGCCATCGCCGACGAGCTCGCCAAGACCTACAGGATTCATGTGATCCATCGCGCCGGCAAGCTCGGCCTGGGCACCGCGGTCGTCGCCGGGTTCGGCGTCGCGTCGGCCGAGGTCGTGGGCGTGATGGACGCCGACTTCAGTCATCCGCCGTCGCTCGTGCCCCGCATGCACGCTGTCTTTCACGCGACCGGCGCAGACGTGCTGGTGGCCAGCCGCTACGTGCCTGGCGGACGGACGCCGAACTGGCCGTGGTCGCGCCGGCTCATGTCGCGCGCGGCGTGCCTGGCGGCGCGTCCGCTCTCGCCGATTCGCGACGCCGCGTCGGGCTTTTTTCTGATCCGGCGCACGATCGCGCAGAGCGTCACGATCAAGGCCGGCGGGTTCAAGATCTGCCTCGAGTTGATCGTCCGCGGCTGGCCGGCGCGGCTGGTCGAAATCCCGTATCAGTTCGACGACCGCGAGCTCGGCGAGAGCAAGATGAGCTACCGCGAGGCGGCCGGCTATCTCGTCCAGCTCCGCGATCTGTATCGGCTCCGCTGGTCCGGCGGCACGCGGCCGCGGCGCGAGTACCGCTCGCTCACGCTCGAGGAAGTGGAACGGGTGGTTCAGGCCGCGCGCTGACTGTCGGCCGTGGCCGGCCGCGCCGCGTCGGTGACTGGAGCGCCGAAGATGAACCGCGACGCGACGTGCCAGGCCACGCTCCACTTCGTGGACATGAGCCGGACCACGTCGCCGGCATGGCGCAGGAGATACGCCGGGCGCAGGTAGAACCGGCGCTTCGCGCGGTTGATCGCGTTCATGACGATGGATTCGTCCAGACCGTTGCCACGGAGCAGGTAATACGAGTACTCCATCTTCGACCAGTCCTCGCTCGCGAGGAGGCCTTCGCGCTTGGCCTTGGCGTAGAGCTCGGTGCCCGGATACGGCACGGCCGGGTAGAAGTTGGCGAAGTCGGGATCGAGCTCGATCGCGTACTCGATCGTGCGGTCGAGATTCTTCGGCGACTCGCCCGGGTAGCCGAGGATGAAGAAGCCGAAGGAGCGGATGCCGGCCGTGCGCATGTTCACGAGGGCCGTGCGAATCTTCTGTCCGTCGAGCCGCTTCATCATGTCCTTGCGCGTCTCTTCCGACTCGGTCTCGATCCCGAGCGCGAGCATCCAGCACCCGGCCTCGCGCAGGCGCTTGACGAACGCGGGATCGCCGAGGTTGTCGGCGCGCGCGTTGCCGAACCACTGCAGGGGCAGCTTGCGGGCGATGAGCTCATCACAGAATGCGCTGAAGGTCTTCACGTTCAGCGTGACCGTATCGCCCCAGAGGTAGAAGAACGTCAGGCCGAACTGCCGGTACGCGCGCTCCATCTCGTCCACGAGCATGCGCGCGCTCTTCTCGCGGAACTTGTGGCCCTGGTGAATCGGCGCGACGCAGAAGTCGCACGAGTACGGACAGCCGCGCGACGTCTCGATGATGACGTAGCGCTCATTGACGAGCGGCAGGCGGTATTGCTCGAGGTCGAGCAGTTCCCAGGCGGGAAACGGCGCCTCGAGAAAGCCCGTGAACCGGCCTTCGCCGCGCTGCGCCACGATCTGGCCGTGGTGCCGGTACGTGAGGCTCGGAATCTCGCCGAGCCGGTCCAACGAATCGAGCTGGCTGAGCGCCAGCAGGCCGTCTTCCGGTTCGCCGATGAACATGCCGTCCACCGCGGTGGCGCGCGTCATCGAGGCGTCGGGCGTGCACGAGGCGTGCGGCCCGAAACAGAAGAGCGGCGCGCCGTAACGCGTCTTGAGCGCCGCCATGGCCGCGACGTCCGCGTCGAGCGTCGGCGTCGTGCTCGGGAACACGATCAGCGTGGGGTGGAAGCCCTCCCCGTCGAGGCGCGCAATCAGGTCGTTCACGGTCTGACCGGTCGCGGTCAGGTCGGCGAGCCGCACGTCCAGGCCGCGATTGCGAAAGAGCGCGGCGGCCAGCGCGAGCGTATACGGCGGCTTCGTCGTGCCGAGGACCTCCTCGCGCTCCTGGCAGCGGCCCTGGCGCGTGAAGGCAATGCCCCCAATCAGCGGGGGGTTCACGAAGAGAGTGCGGGCTCCCAGCATCGGTGAATGATTCTATCCGGCCAGCACGGCGTCCGGGACATCCTGCCGTTCGTCGGCCGTGGCCTCGGGCGCGACCGGCGCCAGCTCGACCTTGCAGCAGCGGCGGCAGACCGGGAAGATCCCCGTCTCCACCAGCTTCTTCCGCAGCGAGACATATCGCTCGCCCGTCCAGACCTCCTCGAGCGACTGGGAGGTCAGGTCGCCCACTTCCACCCGGATGAAGGGGCAGAAGTAGACCTTGCCGCTGAACGAGACCCGGGCGTAGAGGAACGGATACAGGCACCGTCCCTCGAGGGCGGCACCAGGAGTGTAGTACTGATCGACGATGGCCGGGCGAACTTTCGGCCGCATGTCGAAGCGGATATTGCGCGCGGCGCACTTGGCCACGAGCGCGTCCACCTGCCGCTTCACGCGCGCCGCGTCCACCCCCGGGTCCGACGTCACGAACGTGGAGATCGCGGATGCGTCGCTCGCGCCGGTCAGCCGGACGGTTTCCGCCACTTCCTCCGGCGTGCTGAACATCAGGTGGTTCAAGCCGATGGCGTCCACCCCGAGCTCCTCGGCGACGTCCACCATTTGGTCGAGGGCGTCGAGCGTCTCGTGCGCGACGGTCGTGTTGATGCTGACCCGGAGCGGCGCATGCCGGGCGCGTGCCGCCGCCTGAAGCCGTTGCAGCCCGGCCGCCGTCCGTTCGAAGGTCCCGGCCACGCCGCGCGCCTTGTCGTGCAACTGGCCTGGTCCGTCGATCGACACGCTGATGTGGCGCAGGAACCCGGCGCTGGCCAGCTCAGCCAGCGCCGCGGCGCGCTCGTCGTTGATGATCGTCCCGTTGGTCGTGAGATAGCCGCAGACGTAGCCCTTCTCGCGAAAGACGTTCATCACCCCGAGGATGTCCTTCCGCATGAAGATCTCGCCGCCCGTCAGGCTGACCTGCAAGCCGTCCTGATCGGGAAACGCGCGCTTCAAAATCTCGAGCGGCATTTCCTGCCGCCACTCGCCTTCGATGTTGAGCAAATCTCCGACGTAGCAGAACTCGCAATGCAGATTGCACCGCATCGTCGCTTCGTAGACCACGCCCGCGGGCAGACGTCCAGCCCGGCCGTCCTTGTTGTGCAGGAACGACTCGATGCGCTGTTCGTACTGCCGCTTGCGGTAGCGGGCGATCAGGCGGGTGACGAGGGGCACCGTCCGCGCACGCCGCGCGACGGCCTCCCTCAACCGAGGAGCAAGCCTCATCCAACCGCCATTGTACGACGGGGCGGTTGGGAGGGCACAGGCAGAGGGCACAGGCAGAGGGCACAGGGCAGAGGTGAGGGCAAAAAGGACGTAGGGCACCTGTGCCCGCTGCCCTGACTAGCGAAGTCGTCTTACCGCATTGAGCTTAATCGGCGCGATGTCGTAGTTTTCCACCACGATTAGTTTGGTCGGCCGGTCGATCCCCACTTTGGCCGCGAGCGCGATCGTGCCTTCACCCTCGCCGCTCGGTTTGAGGACCATCTGAATCCAGGTCACCGGGTAGTCGAGCGTCCGTGCCTGATTGACGGCTTCGTAGAACCCGACCCAGCGATCGGTCGCCATTGAGATGCGTTCCCGTCCGTCGTCGCCCTTCCACTTGCGCGCGTAGCGGATCGGCAGGCCGGCCATGCCGACGGCACCGAACGACCCGACGCGCGGCAGGTCCATCAGCACTTTCTCGAACGCTTTCGATCCCGACTCGGTCAGCGTCGTGATCAAGCGGTCGTGTTCCTGGTCGGTCGACCACCGCGTCACGACGAGATCCACCTGAACCGGCGAGAAATCGGCGCGCGGCGGGATAGCGAGGGCACTGAAGCGTTCAGGGCGCGCGAGCGGCGTTTGCGCGCTCGGCGCGAGCGTCAGCGTGCCGACGATGAGGGCGACTGCGGCGAAAGTACGGCGCGAGCGTTGATGTGTGGAGCGAGTGAAACGCACAAGGCCTCCCACCCCATACTACTGCGTGGGGGTGGGAGGCCTTGAAAGAAGGGCGGGTTCAGCGTCCCGTTCTACGTTCTGAGTTCTGCCTTCTGCTTTCCATCGGCCGCGTCCGCTGGCGGCGCCTCGTGAGCGAAAGTCTGGACGATGAGTGACGGCGCTGGCGCCGAGGCGTCCAGCGCTGGCGCGGGCGCTGGTGCGCCACCCATGCCGGCCGGCAGCCAGCCGCCGTTGATGCACACGCCGCCGCCGGGCAGCGACGTGAACGGGTTAGGCGTGCTGCACGACATGTTCGGCATCTGCCACCCTCCGCCGACGCAGACTCCGCCGCCGAGTGAGGCGAACGGGTCAGGACCGGCGCATCCGCTCGAGGACGTCGGCGGCGGCGCGGCCGGCGGCGGTGGCGCCGGCGCCGGCGTGCTCGAACCGGGCCCAGGGACCCAGCCACCGTTCGAGCAATGCCCGCCGCCGATGGAAACAAACGGATCTGATCCTGCGCACGAACTTGGCGTCGTCGGCGCTGGCGATGTCGGTGGCGGCGGCGCTGGTGCAGTCGGCGTCGGCGCGGGCGTGCTCGAGCCAGGACCGGGGACCCAGCCGCCATTCGAGCAGTGTCCGCCGCCGATCGAGGCAAACGGATCGGAGCCGGCGCAACCCGTTCCCGCCATTATCCAACCGCCGTTCTGGCAGAGGCCACCACCCAATGAGGCGAACGGATCGGGACCGTTGCAGCCGCCTGTCGAGGGCGTCGGCGCTGGTGCAGGAGCCGGCGTCGGCGCGGGCGTGCTCGAGCCAGGACCAGGGACCCAGCCGCCATTCGAGCAGTGTCCGCCGCCGATCGAGGCAAACGGATCGGAACCAGGGCAGCCGCCCGCAGGCGGCGTCGGTGCTGGCGTCGATGGGGGCGGTGCAGGCGCGGGACCCGCCGGACCGCCGCCTGTCGAAGACGTCGCGATGATCTGCACACCGCCGGTCGCATACTGCTGCGAGTAGGTCACCGCCCACTGTGCCGCGTCGGTTCGTGCCGCGGTCCTGGGAAACAGTGATCCGGGATTCACGCCGCCGCTCGTCAGCGTGAGCGTGCCCGTAATCGGGAAGCCGGAAAAGTTCAATTCCGCGCCGCCGATCTCCCACTGCGAGTTGTGCTGCCCGACGGCGAGAAACGTCCCGCTCACCGGGTTGTAGTCGAGCGCCATGTTGTCGTTGCCGCCGAAGCCCCCACTGACGAGCCCCGCATTGAGCAACGCTCCGGCACTGTTCAACAGCGCGTACTGCGTCCCCCCGTAGTTCACGAACACCATGACGTACTGGCCCGCGGAGTTCACCGCGAGGTCGGTGTTGAAGTTGCCACCGGAGAACCCGAACGCTTGCGCCGCGGAGATCTGGGAGCCGTCTGCGGCGCTCACCCGGATCAGCGCGGAGTATCCTGCCCACGCGCTGTAACCCACGCCAAACTCGTTGGTCGCGGGGTTCCACGCGACGGAGGGATCACGGCTGGCGCTCGCATAAAGGTTGACCCCGCTCACCGGGTTGCCGTTCACGTCGACGGCTCGGCTCTGGATCACGGCCGAGCCGCCAATGGCGCCCTGCCAGACCACGAGGAACCGCCCGCTCGCCGGCGAGTACGCAATCGAGGCGCCAGCCAGCCACCACGTTGGATCCGCGCCCGACAGCTGGTTCTCGACGCCCAGCAGACGGCTCGGCGAATTCGGCGCGCACGTCACGATTCGGGAAAAGACCGCGTTCCCGCCGCCGATGAGGTGGTGCCAGGTGACGAGGAAGGCGCCAGATCCTCCCGCCCCGTTCGGCACGTGCGGGCTGAATTCCACACGGGGATAGTGGCCGGACACGCCGTCCCTGATCACGAAAAACGTGTTCGGCACGCCGAAGGTGTTCGTGCAGGCCCCGACAATCGGTCCGCCGCGCGCGCCGACGACCAGGTACTGTCCCGTCGTCGGGTCGTATGCGGCATCGGTCCCCATGATTCCGCTGACAGGCAGGAAGTTCAGTGCGGTCGCGACACCGCCGACCCGCGACAGCTGCGCATCGACCGGGCGCGTCAAGGAGACCACTGCAAGGATCGTCAGTGCCGAGACAACAGCCAGGGAGCGAGAGCGAGACGCGCGGGAAAGGCCCAACTTTTTCGTCATACGTTAACTTCCCAAAAGCGTGGTTTACGGCGATCTTTGTTAGCGACGATGGGCCCGTACTGGGGACGGAACAGGCCTACGGTGTGGCTATCGGGTCGGAGCATCAGTAACTTTAGTTGGCAGATCGCCGGAGCCGAGGGACGCGGAATTCTATCGGATCGGCCAGCACAGGACAAACAAAATTGGTGCACCGGGCACCCCCGCATCGTGCACCGTGGCACCCTGCGCCGGCACCCTGCACAGTGCACTGTGGACCCTGCACCGGCCGTCCCATGCTTTAATCCCCGGGAACCATGGACGTTTTTGTCGATCCGCGTTTCGAGCCCATGTACGAAAGGCACCCGATCGTCCTGGCGGACGTGGGGGCGCGGGGCGGGCTCAAGAAGAACTGGTTGCCGGCCCGGCGTCATTTGCGGGTCTTTGGCTTCGAGCCGGACCGCCAGGAGTTCAGCCGGCTCGTCGAGCGCGCGCAGGGGCAGGGAGGACGGGACACCTACTTCAACGTCGCGCTCCACAACCGGCGCGGTCCAATCGCCATCCACGTCGCGCGCGATGCCGGGTTGACCTCGGTGTTCGAGCCCAACCGTCCGTTTCTCGACGCGTTTCCCGACGCACAGCGCTTCGACACCGTCGATCGCCGCCAGGTCGAGGCCGACACGCTCGACCATGTCCTCGAGGAAAACCGCGAGCCGGACCTCGACTTCATCAAGGCCGACACCCAGGGAAGCGAGCTCTGTGTGCTCGAGGGTGCGCGAGGAGCGCTCGCGGCCACGGTGCTCGGCGTCGAAGTCGAAGTCGAGTTCGCGCCAATCTACAAAGACCAGCCGCTCTTTGCCGACGTGGACGGATTCCTGCGCGGCCTCGGGTTTGCGCTGTTCGACCTCAGGCCCTGCTACTGGAAGCGCGAAGCCGGGCGTAGCCTCGGCGGCCCGTACGGACAGGTCATCTGGGGCGACGCGCTGTATCTGAAGACCGTGCCCGCGCTGCAGGCGTGGTTGCCCGGCCTCGACCTCGAGGGCCGGCAGAGCAAAGTGCTGCGCGCGCTCTCGGTGGCGCTGCTGTACGGCTACGTCGACTACGCGCTCGACATCGCCGCCGCAACGAGCGCGATCTGGACCGAAGACGAATTCACAGCGATCGAGGGAGCCCTCCGTGCCGCCGACGAGTCCGGCGGCAGCTTGTCGAAGCTCCCGGGCAGTCGTCAACTGGGCGCCGCGCTCGGACGGCTCCGCGAGGAACTGCGCGAGCCGGCCGAGGGGTGGTCCGTCAGCGATCCGGAGCTGGGGAACAGAGAGTAGCCACGGTGCACATGCACCGTGCTCCGCGTGCTTAGAGTGCGTTTCAAAACTCAGAGGGAGGGGCGGGCTTCAGCCCGCGTTTGCCGGGCCCGCTGAAGCCGGCCCTTCCTGCCGCCAGAGCTTTGAAACGCACTCTTAGCGCTTGTCCCTGTCCTGCACGTCTATCTCCGGCCCCGCGTCCACGATGTCGCCCGCCATTTCAACGTCGGTGGCGACGGTGACGGCGGCCGCCGCCGGCGCGCGGGCCAGGAGGCGCCGTCGCAGATCGATCAGCATCTTTAGCTCGCGCGGGTGGAAGAATCGCATCACGTACAGCGCCGCGAGGTATGTGGGGACGACGACGGCGGCACGGAGGAAGAGGCTGGGGAGCGGCGCCACCGAAACGGGAACCACCCACTCGGCGGCGAGGTAACTCAACGCGCCGGCCGCTGCGATGCGTGCGAGCCGGCTCCACTCGTACGGAATCGGATACACCTGCCACGAGAATGCGGACGTCACCGCCGCGAGCGTCGCGTACGCAATGACGTTGGCCCAGGCCGCGCCGAGCATGCCGTACCTCGGGATGAGCACGATGTTCGCGGCGAGGCTCGCGGCCGCGGCGATCCCTGTCGAGATCGGATACCTCGTCGTCCGCTTCGTGATCACGAGGCCGATCGAGCCGACGAGGTAGAGGCCCTGGAACATGACGCCGAGCGCGATCCACGGCGTGACCTGAGCGGCCGGGTGAAACGCCGCCGTCGTGAACAGGCTGACCACGGCCGGCGCGAGCGCGCAGAGGCCTGCGGTGAGCAGAACCAGCGCGGCGACGATGTAGGTGGACACCGTGCCGTAGATCCGGCGCGCGTCCTTCTCGCGCATGGCCGCGAGAAAAAACGGCGTCCACGCGAACTCGAACGCGCTGAGGAAGAGCTTCAGCGCCAGGCCGAAGCTCGCGCCAATCGAGTACAACCCGACGTCGCTCAACGTGCCATACGCCTTCAGGAAGTACCGATCGGAGACGCTGATGACCTGCTGCGCGACGCTGTGCGGCTGTCGCGGCAGGCCGAACCGCAGGGCGTCTTTCAGCACCGATCGTGAGAACACCGGCCGGATGAGCGGCACGAACCAGCGGCTCAGGACGGCGGTGAAGAGCACCGTGACCAGCGTGTCGGCCACGACGATGCCGAGCACCCCGAGGTGGGCCCAGATCACCAGCGCGAGACGGGCGAGAATCGTCCCGGCTGACCGGGTGAAGGTGAGCGCGATGAACTGTGTCGATCGCTCACCGATCCGCAGCACGTGGTACGGGATGAAATAGAATCCGGCGACGAATGTGTTGGCAATCGTCAGGCCGACGAGGAGCCCGTGCGGGGCGCTGCCCGGCGGCGTCGCGCCGATGAGCAGGCCGCCGAGCCGGTCCGCGGCGAGGAGCGTGACGATTACGAGCGAGCCGTTAACGGCGAGGAGGAAGAAGAAGATCGTGCTCGCCAGCCGCTGCCGCGCGGCCTCGTCGGCGCAGTCGAAATAGAGCCGCATGAACGCGGTGTCCACGCCCCATCGGAAGACGATTTTTGTCACGGCTTCGATGGTCAGAAGCATCGTGATCACGCCGTAGTCCGATTTCGTGAGATAGCTCGTGAAGATCGGCAGCAGCAGCAGGCTGACCACCGACGTGGCCACATCGCCGAGGCCGTAGATGACGAGGTTGCGAAAGAGGCTCTTGACGCGTTCCAGCACGGAACAATCGCTCGGGACGGCGAGCCATCATACAGGGCTTTGGCTGCTCCTGGCGCTGCTGCTTCTGCTGCGAGTGCCGTCGATCGTGCAGCCGGCCGGCGGCGACCAGGGGCTGTATGCCTACGAAGGGCGCCGAATCCTCGCCGGCGACGTGCTCTACCGCGACGCGTGGGATCAGAAGCCGCCTGCGATCGCCTTTCTCTACGCGGCGCTCGTCGGCATCTGGCCGCGCGAGTCAGTCGTGGCGTTGGCCGATCTGCTCGCCGCAGCTGGTGTCGCGGCGCTGCTCGTGGCCATCGGCCGGCGGCGCCTTTCGGCAGGGGTCGGCTTTGCCGCCGCCGGCGCGTTCCTGCTCTTCGGCGATCCCTACCTGCAGCGACTGAGCGGGATCTACGTCCGTGGCCAGTGTGAGCCGTTCATCGCGCTGGCCGTCACCGCCGCAATGGCGCTCCTTGCCTGCCGCGCGCGGCGGCGCTGGCATCTCGTCCTGGCCGGCATGGCGCTCGCGGGCGCCTTCTGGCTCAAGTACAACGCCCTCACGTACCTGCTCCCGGCCGCAGCCGCGATCTGGGCCTGGCCGACGGACAAAGACGCGGGCGCGCGTCCGATCGTGCGGGAGCTCGCATGGATCGCGTCCGGGTTCGCGATCGTGACGGCGGGGTTTCTCGCGTATTTCGCGGCGCACGGCGCGCTGCACGATCTCCGGCTTGCGACGATCGACTACAACCTGCGCTATTCGGACGAGACGTACGCCAGCCCGGCCAGCGTCCTCGTGTATCCGTTCACGCTGCCGATCGAGCGGGCGCGCGTGGACATGCTCTGGTTCCTGGGCGGACTCGGATCGCTGCTCCTCCTCTGGCAGGCGATGGTCCAGCAGCATCGCGGCGCCGTCGTCCCGATCGCGTGGATCGTGGCCGCGATCCTGTCGATCGCGATCAACGGCCAGCGCAACCTGCCGAACTATTTCGTGCAGGCGTACCCGGCGCTGGCCCTGGCGGCCGTCGCGGGCCTGGCCGGCGTGCGGCTGCGGCCGGTCTGGGTGCGATGGGCCGTCGGGCTGGCGCTCGGGGCGGCGCTCTGGCGCGTGGGCGCCGACGCGCCGGTCGCTGGTCTGCGGTGGGGCGGGCTGCCCGGACTGGTCGATAACATTCAGTACGATCTTTCGTACGCCCGCGGCCGCGTCGATCGCGCGACGTACCTGTCGCGCTTCAAAGGCGTCAAGCACGACGCGCTCGAAGTGGACGATCTCGCGCGATACCTTCGCGAGACGACGCAGCCCGCCGACCGCGTTTTCGTCTTCGGGTTCTCCGGTGGAAGCGTCGGGTGGAAAGCGGACCGCCAGAGCGCCTCGCGGTTCTTCTGGAGCCGTCCGGTGCTCATTGAGTTCGCGGCCAACGAACCCGGGTACGGCTCCGTCGGCCTGCTCGCCGATCTCCATCGCCAGCCGCCCGTCGTCGTCGCGTTGCAGAAAGAGCAGTGGTTGTCCGCGACCTATTTCCTGAACAACGCGCCGCTGCGCGCGTGGCTCGAATCCGGCTACGTCCTCGATCGGGAGACGCCGATGTTCTCGGTGTTGCGGCGCAAGCCGTGACCGCCAACGATTCCGGGACCGTCGGGCTGGCCAACGTTCGGTTGATCGCGGCCGTTCCATTCGTCGCGGCGATCGTGGCGTATCTGCCCGCGCTCTGGACCGGGTTCACTGCGGACGATTTCTTCATCCTCGCGCGGCTGAAGCAGTTCGGTGGATTGAGCCAGCCGTTCGCGTACTTCAGCGCCCTCGGCTTCTTCGAATACTACCGGCCGCTGACCTTCCTCCTGCACGCCGTCGATTGGCAGGTGTGGGAATTGAATCCCCTTGGCTATCACCTCACGAACCTGCTGCTGCACGCCGGCAGCTCGGCCCTCGTGTTCCTGCTGGGGCGGCGGCTCGACGGCGTCGTGACCGGGCTCGTGGCGGCGTTGCTCTTTGCGCTGCACCCGGCCAGTCACGAGGCGGTGTACTGGATATCGGCGCGCTTCGATCTGCTCGCGACGTTCCTGACGCTCGCCGCACTTCTGCTCCTGACCGGTGCAGGTCCCTCCTATGGCGCCGGTGTCGCGGTGTTCGGGTTGGCGCTCCTCGCCAAGGAATCGGCGCTCGCGCTGCCCGTGATCTTCCTCGCGCACGAGGTGCTCATCCGGCGCATTGGGTCATCGGCTGCGGTCCGGCGGCTCGTGCCGCTCGGGGTGGTGACAATCGGCTATGCGCTGCTGCGTTCGCAGGCCGGCGCGCTGGCAGCGGCCGGCGGCGCCTCGAGACTGCCGAAGCTCGCGATGCTCGCCGCGATGATGGCGGTCCTGCTGTGGCTGACGCGATCGCGCGGCGCCGCGCGGCCCGCGGACAGCCCGATTGGCCGGGCTCGCACCGGCGTGCCGGTGGTGCTCCTCGCGGGCGCCGCGATCGCCACCTTGCTGTTCGTGCCAGCGACCTCGCTGTGGCTGCGTGAAAAAATCGGCTTCGCGAGCTTCGCGCTGTTCTATCTCCTCAGTCCGGTGACCCTGCCCGCGCCGTCACCGGCGTTTTTCGATCGTCCCGAGCCGGCCGTCGCCGCGACCGAGCTCGGCGTGATTCTGTTGCTGGCGCTTGGGTTCTGGCGGAGCCGGCAGTGGCTGGCGGCGCGTCCCGCCGCGCTGTTCGCGCTCGCGTTCGCGGCGGCCGCGCTCGCTCCCGTCTCGTCGATGACCAGCGGTCCGCGCTACTTGTACCTCGCATCGGCAGGCGTCTCGCTGCTCGCGGGGCTCATCTTTCGATCCTTTTCACCGGCGATTCGGATCCGTTGGGCAATGCCGGTGCTGGCAATAATGCTGGCCGCGTCGGCCGTCCAGCTCTTCGCCGCCGCGCGCGCGTGGCAGTGGGCGTCGGACATGACGCGCGACTCGCTCGCGCTGATTTCGTCAACGCTCGCGCCCTGCGGGAGCCGCGACGTCGTGCTGCTGACCACGCCCGTCGGGATCCGCGGCGTGTTCTCCAATCTGAATGAAGTCGCCTTCGACGTCGCGGGCTGCAGACCGGCGTCGTATGCGACGCTGCTGCGCGTGATGAACCAGGACGCGCACGTCGAGGCCATCCGTCGCGGCGACACGATCGAGTTGCGCGTGCCCGGCTACACCGGCAACTTCGTCACGGCTGCCGATCTCCGCCACTTCGACATGCCGATCGCAGCGGGCGACCCGATCGCCATCGACACGCCGATCGGGCGCTTCACCACGGCGATCGAGAACGGGACGCAGGTCTTCCGGATCCTGTTGTCGGAGTCCGCCCGGCGAGCGACGTTCTTTTTCTACAGTGACGGGCGGTTGCAGCCGCTGTAAAGAGCGCCGTCTTCGCGTGCTTCGTGTTTATTGATCGTCACCGCGTCAGTTCGAGGATCCGTCCCGCGGCGTGGATGCGCGTGGTGGCATCGGCCGATCGAAGCAGGAAGCGCAGCGTCGCAAAATCACCGGCGACGCGCGCGGCGAGATCCCGCGCCGCCAGCTCACGAATCGCCGGGTTGGGATCCTGCAGCAGGCCGATGAGCGCGTTGCGGGCGCTCGCGTTGTCGTAGGGCGCGATCAGGACCGCCGCCCTCGCGCGAACCTGCGGATCGGTGGACGCCACCAGCGGCCGGATCTCCTCGATCCACTCGGACTCCGATCCGAAGAGCGCCATGTCCGCGGCGGCGTCCACCTTCAGCTGCGGGTATTCCTGCGCCTGCTGGCTCGCCATGATTCGGCGGAAGAACGTCAGGCACGCGGCATCCTTCATCCGGCAGAGCGCCGACGCGGCCTTCCACTTGAGGGGCAGGTAGACGAGCTGCGGGTCGTCGACCATTTTCCGGAGCCGGTCGACCACCTGCACCGCATTGAGCTTGCCGAGCGCGTCCGCGGCGGCGGCTTTCGTATCGTCGTTCGGATCGTCCAGCAGCGCGATGAGCGGCGGAATCGCTTCTGGACTCCGCGTCCGCGAGAGCGCGTCGATGATCGGTCCCTTGTTGCCGGGCGCCGTCTTGAGCTGCGCGACCAGCGCACGGGCGGCCTGTGCGTCGCCGAGCGAGGCGAGCGCGGCCGTCTCTCCGTAGCGGCCCGCGGAAACGCCGGCCGTGAGCGCGGCAGTGGCGTCAGCATCGCCGTCTGCGGCGAGCGCTTTCAACGCGTCGACCCGCGTCACGGGGTTGGCCGCCGTCTCGCGCAGGTACGCGACCGCCACGCGGCGGATCGCGTACGCATCTTCGATCTTGCGGTTGCCGAGCCATTGCTCGTACACCGTCAGCCCCGCGGCGGCGCCGACGCCGAAAATATCCGCTTCGACGGCCAGCGAGAGCGCCGCGAGGTTCTTGGGATCGGCGCCCAGCACCTGCGCCGCGATCCGCGCGGCGTTGCCGAAGTCGCCGTTGCCCAGCGCGGTCCATCCCTGCGCGAGGAGCGGCACATACGGCGACGCGGCCGCAGGAGGCGGCTGACGAGCCTGCGGCGCTGCCGCCGGATCGGCCGATCGCGCCCACGACGCCGGGGACGCGCCGAGGGCGACCAGCACGAGACCGGTTCCGAGAACGTGTCGAGCCGTCATGCCATTACCTCTATCAGGCTTTCGACTCTGTCGCACGGCAGGCGGCCGGACCTCTGTGGCCGTCACGTGATCACATCGCCGGCGGCGGCACGGCCGGGGCCGATCGACGGCTGCGCCGCGTCAGGGACGCTCGAAGCGCAGGACGTTGAGGAAGCACCAGCCCGGAATCGGCAACACGCGGGTGAGCAGGCGATGCAGCCAGCGCAAGCGCGCCGGCGCGCGGCGAATCCACCGGGTCACGACGGGCACGGTCGGAAAGATGCCGCGCCGCTCCACCAGCCGGAACCCGGCGGCGCGCGCCAGATCGATGTATTCGGCGGCCGGCCGGTCGCCCGGGTGCTTGGCGAGGCTGGCGGTGTGAATCAAGCGGCCACGGAGCGCGAAGTGCACGCGCGATTGGAGGTGCGCGAGGTTCGGCACCGTGACCAGGAGCTCGCCACCCGGCGCGACGACGCGGAATAACTCCGCCAGTGCGGCAGGCTGCTCTGGAAACGGCAGATGCTCGAGGACGTCGAGGCAGAGGGCCCGATCGAACGACGCCTTCGGAAAGGGCAGCGCGCCGAGTGACCCGCGCGTGACCCGTTCGGAGCTGTAGTTGGGGTCCAGGCCCACGATCGCGAGCCGATCGTGGTGTTCCTCGACGAGCACGCCTTCGCCACAGCCCGCGTCGAGCACCCGCGTGCCGCGCGGCAGCCGTTGAAGATAGGCGCGGACGAGCTCGAGCTTGGCGAGATAGGTGGGATAGAACTCCCAATCTGTCGAGAGATTGCGATGGTAATCGCCGCGCTCGGCGTACTCACCCGTCCGGGAGACGGATGACGTCGGGCTCATGGCCCGGATTGTACGTCAGTTAGAATCCGCCGCCGCCGCCACGTCCCGTGGTGCCGGGCGGGGGCGTCGTCGGGGTGCCGCCGGTCCGGCCGCCGCCTGGAACCGGAATCACCGGCACCACCGGCACCGCGACGCCGCTCGTTCCTGGATAGCCCGTCGGCGCCGGAGTCGCCGCCGGCGCGGGTGCAGGTGCGGGCGTCGGAAGATTGGTGACCCCTGGCGGCATCACGGGCGGAATCTCGTCGTCGGGCGATCCATTGGTTCTGAGGGGCGCGCTGACCGGGGCGCTCGTCGCCGGCGCCGTGTAGGAAGCCGAGGTCGCCGCCGGCGTCGGCGTAATCTGGACGACTTCGAACCGCGACGCGCCCGGCACGCCGGCGCGGCGCGGCGTGGCAATGTAGCCCCCGGTCTGCCGAAGCAGCGATTCGATCACTTCGGCCTCCGGACGGTTCGCGTAGAAGCGCGTCACCGGTCCGCCGGCCAGCCGGTTGCCGTTCACCATGGCAGTGCCGCCCTGCCGGGTCCACTCGGCCAGAATTTCGGAGATCGTGACGTTCTGCGCGACGACCGTGACGTTGCCCAGCTCGTCAAACGTGACCTGCAGCTTCCGCTCGGTCGGCATTTGAGCCGAGAGCGGGGCAAACGCCGTCAGGGCCAGGGTCAACGCCGCCGCCGTGGAGATCATGCGCATGGTCGGACTCCTGACTGCGAGACTTCGATTATAAGACGGAAAAACATCCCCGAGAGTCGTTTTCAGGCCCAAGGCCATGGCCACAAGCTTCGGGTCAGGCCTCTCACTGTGCGTTGCAACACTCTGGCTCCGGGAGCGGCCGGCTTTAGCCGGCCAGGCAAGGGCGGCCTGAAGCCCGCCCCTCCTTCTGAGGTCTGAAACGCGCTCTTAGCATTGGGCCCCTTGGCCCTGGGCTACATGAGCCTCTTAATCCAGAGCGGCGAGTCTTTCTTGGGCAGGTCGCAGGACCGGCAGATCTCGGGGCCGCCGCTGTCCAGGTGCTGCCGGCGGACGGCGCGATAGGCCGGCGAGTTCCAGACCTGGGCGATGGTGGACGTGCGCAGGTCGCCCAGGATGTGGCGGCCGTCGAAGTCGGCGCAGCAAAGCGACACCCGGCCGTCCCAGAGCACCGTGAAGGTGAGCCACAGCCGGTAACACGGATAGTGGACGTCAGACCGGGCGTTGAGCGTGCCCGCCCAGTTGTGGAGGTCGGTGATGTGGACCTTGTCGGCCACGCGGCTCCACTCTTCGATGAACGCCCGCTCGTCGGCCGAGTTGTCCTGCCGCACGAACGAGAGAATGAGCTTGGGCCGCTTGCGTCCGCTCTCGGCGCGCAGCCGCGCCAGCGTCCGGATATTGCCAATCACGTCGTCGTACTTGAGGTTGAGTCGCGTGCGTTCGAACGTTTCCTTGCCGGCGGCGTCGACGCTGATGTTGATCGCGTCGAGGCCGGCGTCGATCATCCCGCGGGCGATCTCCTCGGTGATGAGCGAGCCGTTGCTGATCATGCCGACTTCGGCAATGCCCTTGGACTTGGCGTAGCGCACCTTTTCGACGAGCTGGCGATCGAGGAACGGCTCACCGTAGTTGTGCACCCGGACGTGGGTGATGCCGAGCGCCGCGCACTCGTCCACGATCTTGGTGAACAGGTCCATGTCCATGACGCCCTGCCGCCGGTGCATCTCGTCGCGCGGGCAGAAGACACACTTCGCGTTGCAGAGGTTCGTGCTTTCGATCTGAACGATGTCCGGCAAGTGCACGGCGCGATCGCGCCCGGTGGCGGCGAGGAGCCGCCGGATGGGCTTTGCGTTGGCCAGCAGGAGACGTTCGGCGACGGACCGCGCGCGGCGGGACAGACCCACTGGATCGATTATCCTCGATTCGCGGTTTCGAGCGCGGGGCGCATGTGGGCGATGACCCGGCGCAGGATTTCATCGAGCGCGAGCGTCGGCTGGTACCCGACCAGGTCCCGGATCTTCCTCAGGTCCGGCACGCGCCGCGGCATGTCCTCGAACCCTTCTTCGTAGGCTTCGTCGTACGGGATCAGCACGATCTCCGAGGCCGACGCCGTCGCGAGTCGGATGCGTTCCGCGAGCTCGCGAATCGAGACCTCCTCGCGGTTGCCGATGTTGAACACCTGCCCGATCGCGCGAGGCTCGGCCACGAGCTTCAGCAGTCCGACGACCACGTCGCCGACGTCGGTGAACGATCGCGTCTGCGTCCCGTCGCCGAAGACCGTGATCGGCGCGCCCTGGAGCGCCTGCCGCACGAAGTTCGGAATCACCATCCCGTAGCGGCCGGTCTGCCGCGGCCCGACCGTATTGAAGAGGCGGACGACGATGACCGGCAGCTTGCGCTCGCGGTAGTAGGCGAGCGCGAGGAACTCGTCGAGGGCCTTGCTGCACGCGTAGGCCCAGCGGTGCTTCGGCGTCGGGCCCATGACCAGGTCCGCGTCCTCGCGGAACGGCACGGCCGTGCTCTTGCCGTAGACTTCGGACGTCGAAAAAATCACGACCAGCTTGCCCTTCTTGCTGGCGTGCTTCAACACGACTTCCGTGCCGTGGACGTTCGTTTCGATCGTCCGCACCGGCGCTTCGACAATCAGCTTGACGCCCACGGCCGCCGCCAGGTGAAAGACGACGTCGGCCCGGTCGATGAGCTCGGCGGTGAGCGGCTCGTTCATGACCGAATCGATGACGTACTCGAAGCCGGGGCGCCCCTTCAGGTGCGCGATGTTGTCCATCGATCCGGTGGACAGGTCGTCGATCACGATCACGTCGTGTCCGCGAGTGAGGAGCGCTTCGGCCAGATGCGATCCCACGAACCCGGCGCCGCCCGTCAACAAAGCTTTCATCGTCCTCCCATAAGCGTCAGGATTTCGTCGGCGGCCCGATTGGCCGCGCGTCCGTCGGTTCGGATCTCGAAGTCCCGGGTGAAGTCGGCGGCCGCCCACGCGAGCGCGTTCCGAGCCTCCCGATCATACAGGACGCCCCGGAGCGCATGGCCAATCGCGGCGACGCCGTCGGCGCCGGCCATGACGCCGGCGTCGACGAACGGGCTCAGGTTGTTGGGCAGCCCGATCACGATCGCGGGAATGCCCAGGACCAGCGCGTCGATCGCGACCGTGGAATTCATGGTCATGAGCACGTCGGCGGCGGCGAGCAGGCGCGCCAGGTCGGCCGAAGCGCCCGCGACCGTCGTCTGTTTGGCGCCCTTGACCGCGTCGGCGTAGACCTCGGCCGTCTCGGCCGGATGGACTTTGATCACCAGGCGCACCTGCGGCAGGCTTTCGACGGCCTCGATCACGTCGGGCAGCTGCTGCCGGATCTCCGAGTGCTTTGCCGCCAGCACGACGACGCGGCCGTCGCGCGTCGCCTCGAGCTCGGCGCGAATCGCCTCGCGTGCGGGCATGTGTTCGGCAAAGCGGGCGGCGAGCTCGTCGAGCCGGGCGCTGCCGCTGATGGTGACCGCGGCCGGCGGAAAATGGCCGGCCGTCTCGAGGTGCGACGCCGCATAGCGATCGAACACCAGGGTGCGATCCGGGATCGGGCAGCCGCGATCGGCGCCGAGCGCCTGCATTTCGTCGGGCTCGTGCAGATAGTTGAGCCAATGGCGGTAGATGAAGCCATGCTGCACCCCGACCGAGCGGACGCCGCGGCGGCGGGCTTCGAGGCAGAGCGCGCGGCCCCAGCCGCCCGCCTCGGCGTAGGTCAGCACGAGTTCGGGCGCCAGGGCGTCAATCGCCGCGCCTGCTTCGGCCATCGCGCGCGCCGACCACGGCCACTGCAGGAGCGCGGCGGCCTCGAGCTCCCGCCGCAGGATTTGCCAGAGATCGCATCCGCGGAACATTCCGGCGGCGCGAATCTCTTCGCCAGTGACGATCTCGTCCGCGAGCGTGCTGCGCCGCCGCCAGAGATCGAGCGCCGGGCCGAGCCGTTCGCGCGGCGCCAGCCGTTCGATGGGCGTGACCATCGCGTGCACGGCGTTCGATCCCAGCACCGGATCCCACCATTTGCGCGCGCGGAAATTACGGCGCGGCCCGACGCCGACGCAGCAGAGATCCCCCGGCGCAAGCCGCGACGCGACGGCATCGAGCACCGGCCCGATGTAGCTTTCCTGCCGCGGGCTGTCGGCGCTCGCGTCGGCGCGCCAGAACGCGCTGTGCACGAACGCGGCGACGACGGCTGGCTTGGGCCGCGGCACCGGCAGGGACGGCCGCAGGCGCGAGAGCGTGGCGGTGAGTCCGACGAGGTAGCTCGGCCAGGCATGGCGCCGGCGCTCGATCTCGCGGCCGCGCGTCTCGACCGGCACGCCACGGGCGCGGCCGAACGCGTGGGCAGCGTCGCGCGTGACCAGATCCGCGGTCTCGACGGCCAGACGGACTGCCGCGTGTCGCTCGCGCGCCGCGTCGAGCGCCAGCGTCACAGAGACCGCGCGATCGAGCTTGCGCATTTTGTGGAGATAGAGCTCGGTGAACCACCAGAGCGAGTCGCCTTGATACACGAACCGCTCGCGCATCGTCTGGTTGCCGTAGCGCACGAGGCGGAGGCGCTTGATCCATGCATTGGCTTCGACGCGCGTCGCTTCCCGTAATTCCGGCGTGAGCAGCGTCGCGATGTCCGTGCGGATCTCGTGACCCTGCGCGGTGTAGCAGATGACGGTCGCCGCGCTCATGCCGGCTGGGCCCGGGCTTGCGCCAGCAGTTCGCTGGCGGCCGCCACCACCGTTTCGATCTGGATGCCGTCCATGCAGTCGGGCACGTGTCCGCGGCAGCGCTCGGGCGGCAGCCGCACCTGGCCGCACGGACTGCACGGCAGGTCGACGCGCAACACGCGCTGGCGCGCAGCGAGCGGTCCGTATCGCCACGGCGCGGACGGGCCGAACAGCGCGACGACCGGCGTGTCCATCGCGGCCGCGAGGTGCATCGGCCCGGTATCGCCGGTGACGAAGACGTCGAGCCGGGCGAGGAGGGCGGCGAGCGCGGGCAGCGCGGCCCCGCCGCAGGCGTCGATCACGCGCACGCCGCCGAGGCCGCGATGCACGGCATCGACGAGCGGCCGATCGGCCGGCGATCCGGTGAGCACGATCGTTGCGCGGTGCGAAGTGGCGAGCCGCTTGCCCACCTCCGCGAACCGATCGAGGTGCCACTGTTTTGATTGGCGGCCACCGCTCACGTGAATCCCGACGAGCGGGCGGGGCAGTGAACCGACGAGCGCGGCCGCCCACGCGGCCGCTTCAGGCGGAGGCGCGAGGCGCGCCCCGGCCGGTCGGGCCGCCGACGCGCCCGGCGCCGGCCGTCCTGCGACCCGCGCGACGAGCCGCCGCGCGTTGACGGAGACGTGCTCGCGCGGATCGTAGGCCACGGCGTCCGTGAGCAGCGCTCCGCCGCCTCCGGTCCAGTAGCCGATACGGCGCGGCGCGCCTGCGCACCATGCGAGCAGGTTGCTGCGAATGTCCGGCTCGAAGTTGATCGCGAGATCGTACTGGCGCGTCCGCCAATCGCGCGCCCGGACGATCATCGCCGGCCAGCCGTCGCCGCGGCCTTCGCGGGTCAGCCAGGGCGCGTCGAGGGTGACGATCCGGTTCACTTCCGGGATGAGCTCGGCCAGCGGCCCGTTCCAGGATCCGACGGCCAGATCGAGCTCGGCGTCCGGCCAGGCCGCGCGCGCGTCCGCGATGGCGTCGAGCACCATCAGCAGATCGCCGATCCGCTCGAGCCGCAACAGCAGCACGCGGCGGACCGGCGCGGCCGCCGGCGCTCGCCGCAGCCAGCCGAGCGGGGTCAGCGCGGCGTCAGCGAGCCGGACGAGCGCCCGCTCGCGCGAGTCGTAGATCTGGAGTCCGCTCACCGCCACTGTCAGTGTATTTCCACTTTGTCGATCATGACGCCCAGCTCGCGGGTGTCGCTGCCGCCGAGCAGGCGGCTCGGGACCCAGACCGTCGAGAGCAGGCGCAAGACCGCCGGGTTGTCCTCGCCGGCGGCCCGTTGCACCGCGTCGGGCGGCAGCGCGAGCGAATACGTGCCAAAGCCCTTGCCGACGTCGATCACGCCGAGCGGCGTGTCATTGAAGAAGACCTGCACCCGCGCCGGCTCGGCCTGCGGCGGGCGCCCGCCATCGTGCATGACGAACTGCACGGTCTTCTCGCGGCCGGTCAGCCCGGGCACGGAAATGAACGACTGCGGTCCGGTCCAGCGGATGAAGCGCCCTTCGGTCGGCTCCTTCGCGTGAAAGCGGACGACGTGCAGGTCGTCCTGGTAGCCGACGTCGAGGACGAAGTCGCCGGTGCGCGGCCGATCGAGCTCCAGCTCGTAGACGCTGTAGTCGAAGTCCTTTCGGCGCACGCCCTGGGGATACGACTCCCAGAACGCGACGGCGTACTCCTTCACCTGCACGCGCCCGTCCGTGATCGGCGTGGCGCCGATGCGGCGCGAGAGCAGGTCGGTGCCGCCGCCGCCGACGAACACCACCCGCCCGTAGCGGCGGAACGCGTCCTCGAGGAATGCCGCGAGCTGGTCCTTGTCGGGCCGGGGCGAGAACAGCACGAGGACGTCGCGCCCGTAGACATAGGCGAGCGGCAACCCGAGGACGTGTGTGTCCGAGCCGGCGTCGCGTCCTTCGACGAGGACCAGGTCGCGGTCGCCGAAGCGTGACGCCAGCCGCTCGATCGTGCGCGTCATGCCCTCGTACTCGCGATGCGGCACGAGCGGCGCGGCCGCGGCGACGTACTGCCAACCCAGCCCGGCGAGGATCGCCGCGCCGGCCACGGTCCGCGCGAGCCGCCATCCGCGCAGCCAGCCCGGCGCCGGGCGTCCGATCGCCGCGGCGGCGGCGAAGAGGAGCGCGCCCGGGAGGATCACGGGGAGGAAGCGCCGGCTCATCCAGAAGTGTTCCGGGACGATCTTGATCTTGTAGAAGAGGAACACCGAGAACGCCGCAAAGACGAAGAGCAGTCCCGGATCGCGCCAGAAGTCCCGCCGCGCGACGAGCACGATGCCGGCGATGGCCAGCAGGAATCCCGGCCAGAACAGGTACACGTTGACGAACGTCTTCAGGGCGTAGGCGTCGGCCGGCGCCAGGCGGCCGCCGGGCTGGCGGAAGAATACAGCGTAGCCCGCGAGCAGGACGAGGACGGCCGCGAACACCGCCGGCAGCACGGCCCGGACACGCGGCGCGAAGCGCTCGCGCAGAAAGACGAGCGCGAGCGCGACCAGCCCCATCGCCGCGATCGCCGCGAACATCGGCCCACGCGGGAGGTGATTCAGATAGACGAGCGGCAGGAAGAAGTACGGCCGGAGCGGCCCGCTGAGATACCACCAGCCGAGCGCGCCGCCGATCGCCAGCGTGAGTACGAAGGCGGGCCGGGGCGGCCGCCGATCCACCAGCCACCCGGTCGCGCTCGCGATCGCGAGCGCGAGGATCGCGAGCAGGCCGTCGATCTTGAGAAAGATCAGCAGCGCGATGAGCACGCCGGCCGCGGCGCCGAAGAACCGATCGCCGTCTTGATGCGCCCGGGCAAACGCGAGGAGTCCCGCGAAGACGAGCGCCTGCATGACGACTTCCGAATTCGGGTACCTCGCGAACCAGATCTCGACAAGGTGCACGGCAAGGAGCACGACCGCGGCGAATGCCGCCGGCCGGCCGACGAGACGCACGCCGGTGAAATACACCGCGACCAGACCGAACACCGCCCACACGACGACCGCGAGGAGCGCGCCTCTGACGCCGGCCGCGTCGTATCCGAACGCAATCGAGGCGGGATACAAGTGGGGAAACTGTCCCACGACTGATCCGGCGGCGGGGTCGAGCAGGAAGAACCCCATGAACCGGTTGCTGTAGAACGCCTCGTTCAAGGGCGGAGGAAAGAACAGCGCGCGTTCCGCCGCGGGCACCGCCGCGGCGACGCGATCGGGAATGACGAGCGCGCCGGTTCTCGCGAACTGCACGCCCTCGCTGATGTAGCTGCCTGGATCCTTCCCGCCGATGATGTACTCCGACGGCGGCGGGAATCGCCAGAAGCCGAGCGCGACGATCGCGACCGGCAGCAGCGCCGTCCACGACACGCGCGCGGCCGTGCCCGCGTACCCCAGCCGGCGCCGCCCGCCGGCGAGGAGCAGGAGCGACAGCGCGGCGTTGCCGATGAGCACGCGATCGAACGTGTAGCGCCCCGCGGCCGCCAGCGCCAGCGCCAGCGCGAGCGACCACGCGACGCTCAGGACGACGTGCCAGAACACGCGTTCTTCAGCGGCGAGTGCCGCCCGGTGCCCGCGATCGGCGAACGGCAGCCGGAACGCCAGCGCGCCCGGCAGGTAGCCGACGAGCAGCGCCGCGAGCGCGAGGCGCGTCAACGCCGCACCACGCGCGCGCGCTCAGGACGTCGCACGCCACTCATGAACGGCCGCGGCGACGGCATCGACGTCCGCGTCCGACATCTGCGGATGGAGCGGCAGCGACACGACCTCGTCGGCGACGCGATCGCACACCGGCGCCGGCCGGAGCGGCAGGTGGGCGAGCGCCTGCTGCCGCGGGATCGGAATGGGGTAGTGCACGAGCGTGCCGATGCCGCGCGCCGTGAGGTGCGCCTGGAAGGCGTCGCGGCGCATAGTCAGCACCGGGAACAAATGATAAACGTGACCGGGATCGCATTCGGGCGGCACGCGTACCGGGCCGCCGGCGAGCGCGCCGCGGTACCGCGCGGCGAGCGCGCGACGGCGGGTCGTCCATTCGGGCAGCCACGGCAGGCGGGCGCGCAGGATTGCCGCCTGCATCTCGTCGAGCCGGCTGTTCACGCCGAACTCCACGTGACGGTAACGATCCGTCTGCCCGCCGTTGCGCAGCCGCTTGAGCTTCTCGGCGATCGCCGCGTCGCTCGTCAGCACGAGACCACCGTCGCCCAGGGCGCCGAGGTTCTTCGTCGGATAGAAGCTGAACGCGCCGGCGATGCCAAAGGTGCCGACGGGCCGGCCCGCAGACGAGGCGAGGTGCGCCTGGCAGGCGTCTTCCATCAGCGCCAGTCCGTGGCGCTCGGCGATGGCGGCGAGCGCCGGCGTATCCGCAGGCTGCCCGTACAGGTGTACCGGCATGATCGCGCGGGTGCGCGGCGTGATCGCGGCCTCGACGGCGGCCGGAGCGACCGTGAGCCGATCCGGATCGATGTCGGCGAAGACCGGCGTCGCGCCGGTCATCATGATGCCGAGCGCGCCGAAGGTGGCCGAGAGCGGCGACGTGATGACCTCGTCGCCGGCGCCGATGCCCATCGCCCGCAGCGCGAGCGCGATCGCGTCCGTGCCGGTGCCGACGCCGACGGCGAACTTCGCGCCCGACCGTTCCGCGAACTCCGCTTCGAACGCGGACACTTCGGGGCCCAAGACGAACCAGCCGCGCTCGATGACGCGTTCGATGGCCTGCGCGACGGCGCCCGCATCGGGCCCGGGCGTGAGGGCCATGAACGGCACACGTAGACTCATGCGCCGGCCACCGGCCGCGCGCCGGCCCGCTCCGTGCGATGGCGTCCGAGCACGACGAGCTGCATCCAGAGCCGCCCCACGTCGACGGCGGTCCGGAACAGGCGGCGGAAATTGAAGAACTGCGACTTGCCGAACGACCGGTGGTAATGATGCACCGGGACCTCGGCGATCCGGAACCCGGCGTCCTGGATTTTCTTCATCATTTCGAGACAGATGACGCCGCTGTTGCGCTCGAGCGTCACCCGATCGAAGACGCTGCGGCGAATCAGACGGAAATCGCAATCGACGTCGCGCACCTTGAGCCCGAACAGCGTCTTCACGGTGTAGTGATAGATCCGCCCGATCACGATGCGATGCAGCGGATCCGATCGGCTGATCTTGTAGCCGTTCACGAGGTCCACTTCGGCGGTCATCTGCGGCCAGAGTATCTGGAGCTCGGCCGGATCGTATTGAGCATCGCCGTCGGTATAGAAGATGAGCTCCTTGCGCGCATGCGCGAACCCGCTCCTGAGCGCCCCGCCGTAGCCGCGATTGATCGGATGATGGACCACGCGCACCTCGGGGTAGGTACGCGCCAGTTCGTCGGCAATCTCGGGCGTCCGATCGGCGCTGCCGTCGTTCACCACGAGGATCTCGAAGTCGGAGGTCACCCGGGTGGCGGCGTTTCGTGCCGCGATAACGAGGCTCGCGATCGTCCCGCTGTCGTTGTACGCGGGGAAGAAGACGCTGAGGCCGATCGGCCGCGCCGCCGGGCGTGAGTCCATCGTGGCCCCACGCTAACACGCTCCCCGGGAGGCGACAAGAAAGGCGCGTCAGCCGCGCCGCGCCCGCTCGTACGCCGCCTCGAAACGTTCCGCGACTCGCGCCCAGCCGAACTCGCGTTCGACACGCGCGCGCGCGGCCGCACCCAGGCGGCGTCCCTCGCTCGGCTGCTGGAGCAGTCCGGCGATCGCGTCCGCAAGCGCCGCCGCGTCGCGCTCGGCCACCAGCCGGCCGTTGACGCCGTCCTCGATCGCCTGCGGCAGGCCACCGACGCGCGTCGCGACGACCGGCGTCGCGGTCGCGAGCGCCTCGAGCGCGAAGTTCGGCAGGCCGTCCACGTTGCCGGCCTCGTCATGGACCGACGGCACGGCGACAACGTCGGCCGCCGCCGCGAGTCGGGCGATCTCGTGCTGGGCGCGGTTGCCGAGCAGGGCGACGGCCGCATCGGGCCCGCGACCGGCGCGCGCGGCGAGCTCGGCGCCGAGATCGCCGTCGCCGGCGATCGCGACATACAGTCCGGGCAGCGCCCGGCGCAGGCGCGACGCCGCGTCGATCAGGTGCTCGAACCCTTTCTTGCGCACGAGCCGGCCCGCGGCGAAGACGAACGGGCGGTCGCCGATCGCCAGCTCCGCCCGCACCGCCGCGCGCGTCTCGGCGCTCGGCGCAAAGCGCGACGTGTCCACGCCGTACGGCACTGTCTCGGTGCGATCCGCCGGCGCGCCGAGGACGACCGCGCGATCGGAGAGATCCTGGCTGCAGCCGGTCACCCAGCCGGCGCGCCGGAAGACGCTCCGCGCCGCGCGCCCGGCGAGCGCGTTCCGTTCCGCGACGAAGACGTCCGATCCGTGCAGGCTGACGACGAGCGGCCGGCCGCCCCGGGCCGCCGCGGCGATCACGCCGCCGGGCACGACCCAGTGCGCGTGCATCACCGTCGCGCGCCGCTTGGCCGCGACCCGCGCCGCCTTCCAGATGCCGCTCGCCATCGCGAGCGGCGCGATCGCCCAGGCGGCGCCGCGCAGCGTCGTGTCTTCGCGCAATCCGGCGGCGTAGCCGAAGACCGACAGTGACGCCACAGGCGCATAGTGGAAAAAATGAAAGTACACGCCGTCGTCCACGTTCGGGCGCGTGATGGCCGGATGCCACGGCGCGACGAGATGCACTTCGTGACCGCGCGCGGCCACGCCCTTCGCGATCGGCTCCATGAAGCTGCCGACCCCGTCCCCGGGGAAGCGGGGGTACGACGTGGCCACCATGACAACGACGTGTCGCATCGATCAGGCCGCCGGCGGCTTCGGCGCGCGGCCACCGCGGAAGAGGAGGCGCCAGGGGGTCAGCAGCGACTCCATCAGGACCGGCGCCGACACCTTCGAGTACCCCTCCTGCCGTTCGACGAACACGATGGGCGCCTCGCCGATCCGGCAACCCTGACGGGTCGCCTCGTACAGCATTTCCGTCAGAAAGGCATAGCCGTTCGCGCGCGCGTGGACGAGCGGGACGCGCGCCAGCGCCTCCTTGCGCCAGACGCGATACGCGCTCGTGCAGTCGGTGGCCGAGACGCCGGTCACCAGGCGGATGTACCGGTTCGCGAACGCGCTGAGCACGATCCGGTGCAGCGGCCAGTTGACCACGCTGATGCCGTGCAGGTAGCGCGAGCCGATCGCCAGGTCGTACCGATCGAGCCGCGAGACCAGATCGGGCAGGTACTTGGGATCGTGCGAGAGGTCGGCGTCCATCTGCCCGATCGCGTCCGCATCGCTCTCGAGCGCGCGCTTGAGACCGTCGACGTAGGCGAGTCCGAGGCCGCGCGGTCCCTGACGATGCAACACGTGGACGCGGCCCGGGTGGCGCGCCGCCAGTTCGTCGGCGACCTGGCCCGTGCCGTCCGGCGAGGCATCGTCCACGATGAGGAGGTGCGCGAAATCGTGCTGGAGAATGCCGGCGGTCACGCGCTCGATGTTGGGCCGCTCGTTGTACGTCGGCATCACGATGAGGAGCTTCATGCCGGCCGGTCCACTGTCGATCGCGGGCGCCACAGCGTGCCGGCGAGCACGGTGAGCGCGGGATCGATCACGGGAATGCGAAATCGCTCCTGCGGAAAGAACACCAGGCAGACGAGGACCGCCGATCCGACGAGCAGCCACAGGCCCGGTGTGTGGCTGCGCGCGGGTCCGAGCCGCAGCCACCCGGCGATCGCGACGGGCAGGAGCACGAGATATGGAACGATCGACGCGAGATAGTACCGCGTCGAGTGCACCCGGTACGAGGGACCAATCGGCACGATCAGGTAAAAGACCTTGCGCAGTTCGAGCCCGAGCCAGTCGATCGGATGCGCCCGCATCCAGGCGAGGGCTTCGCGATAGTAGATCGGTTCGAGCGCCTCCTCGGTGAGCGAAGGGTATTTCGCGGCGAGGGCCCGCTGTTCGCGCTTGAGCTCCGGGTTGGCGGCGAGATCGCCGTCGCCTCGGGCGAGCGGGTGATTGCCCGTCCAGAACGTGACGCCGCCCTCGGAGGCCACGAGGACGAACCGGCCGTAGTGCTGGTAGTTGCGAATCGTCCAGGGCGCGATGACGATGGCCGAGGCGAGGACGAACCCGAGCGCGGCGCCCGGCCGCCGCTTCCAGAGCAGCCAGGCGGCGGCGAGCGGCACGAAGAACAGCATCGCCGGCCGGATGAGGATGGCCGCGCCGGTCAGGACGCCGGCAAAAACGACATCGGGTGTCGTTTTACGTTTTTCGTAAAACGACACCCGATGTCGTTGAAAGATCCATGCCACGAGCAGCCCCAGCGGCCAGAAGATCGCCTCGCTGAACGCGTAGGCGCTGATCCAGACGAGCGGCGGATAGCAGGCGGCGATGGCCGCGGCGGCGATCATCGCGCGGTCGCCGGCGAGCCGCCGGGCGAGCAGGCCGACGAGCACGACCCCAAGACTGCCGACGACGGCCTGCGCCGTCTTGACACTGGCGGGTACGGACGGGGTGACGCTCCCGCCGCCGCCGACCAGTGCCAGGAACAGCGGATACCCCGGCGCGCGGCCGAACGGATCCACCGGCCCCGACTTCACCTCGGCGTCGTAGACGAAGCCGTGGCCGGCGGCGACGCTGCGCGCGAGCGACAGGTACTCGCGCTCGTCGCGCGTGAGCACTTCGCCGGTCCAGTAGCCGAACGCGAACGCCAGGCGGAGGAGCAGGCCGGCCGCGGCGACGAGAAACAGCCATCGTCGCGCACGCCGATCCCCGCCGTCCGGATTACCTGCGGGCATCGAACCGCAACGCGGCGATCTGCTCCGACACCAGCCCCACGAGGAAGACGATCACGGCGAGCACGATGAGCAGAACCGACGAGTTCGTGATGTGACTCTGGGTGACGATGGTCCAGATCGCGTACAGCGCGCCGACGGCGAAGGACGCGGCCGCGATCGGCAGAAAGACGCGTAGCGGACTGAAAATCGTAATGACGCGCAGCACGATCAGGAAGAACTTCGGTCCGTCGCTCGTGAGCCGGATTTTCGACGTGCCAATCCGCACCTTCGCCTCGATCGGCTCGAAGGCGACGCTGTAGCCGGCTTTCAGGAACGCGAGCGTCGTCGTCGTCGGCGTCGAGAAGCCGTTCGGAAGGAGCGGCAGGAACTCGACGAGACCGTCGCGCCGGGCCGCGCGGAATCCCGACGTCAGATCCGGGATGTCGCGTTCGGTGAGAAAGCTGGCCAGCCAGTTGAGCGCCGCATTGCCCCAGCGCCGGGTCGATCCCGCCTGCGTCTCCTTCGAACGCGCGCCGACGACGAGATCGTATTCGCCGAGCCGGGCGGTGAGCCGGAGTGCGTCGGCCGGTTGATGCTGTCCGTCGGCGTCGATGATGAGCACGTACTCGCCGCTGGCCGCGCGGATGCCGGTCTTCACGGCGGCGCCGTTGCCCTTGTTGTAGGGATGCCGGACGACCCTGGCGCCTGCCGCCTGCGCGCGCGCACCCGTGTCGTCGGTCGATCCATCGTCGATGACCAGGATTTCGCGCCACGCCGCGGCGCCCGAGAGCGCGCTCACGACCTCGCCGATCGCGCCGGCCTCGTTGCACGCAGGGATGACGATCGAGACGCTGCCGGGATCCGCCATCTATCGTTCCGGGACCGTCGTGTGGGGCCGCGCGTCACGCGTTTCGTCGGCGCGCTCGGCGCTGGATCCGCCGAGCTCCATCACGCGGAGACGATACAGCACGTCTTCGAGCAGCTTGCGAGTGCCGGAAATCGCGTCGGCGACGAGCCCGATCATCACCACCTGGAAGCCGACGAGCATCAACACGGCCGACAGGATCAGCGACTGGATCTTGCCCTCGCTCGTCACAGTGAACAGGTAGAAATAGAGGAACCGCAGCGAGATCGCAAAGCCGATGAGAAAGACGGTGGCGCCGACGTAGGTGAAGACCTTGAGCGGCTCGTACATCGTGTAGATGCGGACGATGGTCGCCGCGGAATTCTTGATGTACGCAAACATGCTGTCAAACAGCCGCGAGGGACGCGTGCGCTGGTTGGTCGCGACGTCGACGTGCGCGATCGCCATCCGCCGCTTCCCGGCCTGGATGATCGACTCGAGCGTGTAGGAGAAATCGGAGACGATGGTCATCCGCAGGGCGGCCTCACGCGTGTAGGCGCGAAAGCCGCTCGTCGTGTCCGGGACTGCGGTACCGGAGACCTGCCGCACCACCCAGCTGCCGATCCGCTGCAGCAGTTTTTTCTGCCACGACCAATGCTTCACGTCGCGGATGTTGCGATCGCCGATGACGATGTCGGCGTCGCCGCGCACGAGCGGAGCAATCAGGTTCTGAATGTCCTTCGCGGCGTACTGATTGTCGGCGTCCGTGTTGACGATGTAGTCGGCGTCGAGCTTGAGCGCCGCGTCGATGCCGGCGATGAACGCCGCGGCCAGCCCCTTGCGGCGGCGGAACCGCACGATGTGGTGCACGCCGTGTTCGCGCGCGACCTTCGCCGTGCCGTCGTTCGACCCGTCGTCGATCACGAGCCATTCGACGCGGTCGATGCCCGGCACCTGACGGGGCAGGTCCGCGAGCGTCGCCGGCAGCGTCGCGGCTTCGTTCAGACAGGGAATCTGGATGATGAGCTTGGTGTCACGCATCGGCGATCAACCGGTCGACGACGCCGTCCCAGGTGATGGCGCGCGCCCGCTCGTAGCCGGCCGCGCCAAGCGCCGCGGCTTGCGCACGGTTGCCCGACAACCGCGCAATCGCCGCGCCGAGGGCCTCGGGCTCCGGCCGCGCCACCCAGCCGTTCACGCCGTCCTCGACGAACTCGGTCGGGCCGCCGGCGTCCGTGGTGGTGACGACCGGCTTCTTCGACAGGAACGCTTCAATAGTGACGTAACCGTAGTCCTCATCGTACGGAGGAAAGATTACCCCGAGCGCGCCCGCATACAACCGCACGATCTCGTCGTCGGCGACCTCGCCGAGGAACCGCACGCGGCCGTCCAGTTTGAGCTCGATCACGAGCGCCTCGAGCGCCGGCCGCATGGTGCCGGTCCCGGCGATGGCCAGCGACAGGGCGCGCGGAGCATGCGCCATGGCGCGGATGACGAGATCCACGCGCTTGACCGCCTCGAGACGGCCGACCGACAGGACGTAGTCGCCGGCCTCGCCGCCGTGCAGCCGCGCCGCGAGGCGCGGCGGATGGTAAAGCGGCTCCACCGCGAGGCCGTTGAAGCGGCCCGCGCGATCGGCGGTGTTCCGCGCGTTGGCGAACACGCGCCGGCACTCCCCGAGCATCGCCGTGTCGAGCGCGATCAGCCGGTCGCGCAGCGCCACATCCTCCTCGGTGTGATCGAAATCACTGTACGGCGTGCCCGCCAGCTCGTACGCCGCGCGATATTGATGAATGAGCCAGGCGACCTTGGCCGGATGCCGCGCGAAGTAGGTCGGGAACTTGGTCGCGATGACGAGGTCGATCCGCCGGCCGTTGCTCTCGCTCAGATCGAGGAGCCGCCAGGCCGCCGCGTGCGCCAGGATCTCCTGTTTCGGATACCACTTGAACGGCACGCTGACCAGTTCGGCCTCGTGCCCGTGCGCGCGAAGCTGCTGAACGAGCTCACGGACGTGAAACTCGGCGCCGCCCTGGACGAAGGGCACGTGCGCTTCGCACACCAGGATGCGCTTAGGTGGCATGCCGGAATTCGATGACGTCGCCGTCGGCGACGAGATACTCCTTGCCTTCGAGGCGCAGCTCGCCGTGGTCGCGACAGGCGGCGAGCGATCCGCGCGCGAGCAGCCGATCGCACGGCACCACCTCGGCGCGAATGAACCCGCGCTGGATGTCGGAGTGAATGGCGCCGGCGGCTTCCTGCGCGATCGTCGCGCGCGGAATCGACCACGCCCGGCACTCGTCCTCACCGACCGTGAAGAACGAGATGTAACCGAGCAGCTCGTATGCCGCGCGAATCACGCGATCCAGTCCGGACTGGCGCAGGCCGAGATCCGACATGAACGCCAGCGCGTCGGCCGGATCGAGCTGCGCGATCTCGAGCTCGATCTTCGCGCAGACGCCGACCCCGCCGGCCAGCGTCTCCGTGAGATAGGTCTGCACGGCGGGAGCGAACGCGCCGCTCTCGGCCGTCGCGACGTCCGCTTCGTCGAGGTTGACGACGATGAGCAGAGGCTTGGCGGAGAGGAACTGGAATCCGCGCAGGCGCCGCGCTTCGTCGCCCGACAGGCCCATCGTCCGCAGCGCGCGCCCGCCCTCGAGACATTCCTTTCCGCGGACCAGAATCTCCTGCTCTTTCTTGAGATCCGGGCTCGGCGTTTTCTTCAGATCCTTCTCGAGCCGCTCGAGCCGCCGCTCGATGCCCCCGAGGTCGGCGAGGATCAGCTCGTCCTCGATCGTGCGCAGGTCGCGCACCGGATCGACGTGCCCCTGCGGATGCGGCACCGAGGGATCGCGAAACGCGCGCACCACGTGGAGGAGCGCGTCCGCGTTGCGGTACGCGACGACGTCCACGAGCGACTTCGCGTCGCTGCGTCCGGCGGCCATGTCGGCGAATTCGACCGTGGCGGGCACGCGCTTCTTCGGGTTGAACAGGGCCGTCAGCCGGTCGAGACGGTCGTCGGGCACGCGCGAGACGCCGACATTCGCTTCGGCGCGGCCTTGGGGTCGAGGCGCCTCCCGGGCGCTCGTGAGCAGTTGAAAGAGGGTGGTCTTGCCTGACGAGGGGAGTCCAACGAGCCCGGCGCGCAACATGGCGGACCGACGATAGTACCACGCCAGTCTGACATTCGTCTTAATTTCGCTAGCGAACAAAAAACGTAAGTCTAGGTGGCTCTGTACTTTGCGGTTGACAGTGCCGATAGGTACCTCTACCATCTCGCGTGGAAATTCTTGGAGCGAAGTGGAGTAAAAGTGCTTCGGGGAAGCTATTCCGCCAGGATCGACGCCAAGGGACGGCTGAAAATCCCGAACGCCTTCCGGGCGCTCGTCGAGGAACAGCACGCGGCAAGTGGTCTGTACGTCACCAGCCTGTCTGGTGACTCGGTGCGCATCTATCCCATGGCGGTCTGGCTCGGCGTCGAGCAGCGGATCGCCGCAATGCCGAGTACGCATCCCTCCCGCGCAAAGTTCCTCGACCGCGTCAATTACTTCGGCCAGGTGACGGAGTTCGATGCCCAGGGCCGCGTCTCCATTCCGCCCCGTCTGCGCGAGGCCGCGGGGATGGCCGGAGAGGTGGACGTGCTCGGGCAGTTGCATCACCTCGAGGTCTGGAACCACGAACGGTTCCTGGCCAAGCTCCAGCGCGAGGCGTTCACGGATGACGACGGACGAGCGCTCGCGGAGCACGGGATCTGATCCGGTCCACGCGCCGGTGCTCGTCGCCGAGGTGGTTGCGCACCTCGCGCCCCGGCCCGACGGCGTCTACGTGGATTGCACGGTCGGGCTAGGCGGACACACGGCGGCGCTCCTCGCAGCGGGCGCCGGCCGGGTGATTGGGATCGATCGCGATACGGCGGCGCTCGCTCACGCCAGGGCGAGGCTCGGCGCCGACACTGCGCGGGTGGACCTGGTCCACGCCGACTACCGGGATCTGGCGGCGGTGTTGAGGCGGTGCGGAGTGGTGCAGGTCGCAGGGGCAGTGGCCGACCTCGGGATTTCGTCGATGCAGGTCGACGATCCGGCCCGCGGCTTCAGCTTCAGACACGCCGGTCCGCTCGACATGCGGATGGACCAGTCAGGCGGCGCGACGCTCGCCGAGCGCCTGCAGGCCACGACCGAGTCCGATCTCGCCGACGTCATTTTTCAATTTGGTGAGGAGCGTCATTCCCGGCGCGTGGCGCGCGCGATCGTCCGCGCACGCGACGTCGGCTCGCTCGTGACCACCACCGATCTCGCCGCGGTCGTCCGGCGCGCCGCCGGCGGCGGACGCTGGCAGCGCCTCGATCCGGCGACCCGCACGTTTCAAGCGCTTCGCATCTGGGTGAACGCCGAGATCGACGGCCTCGGCGCCTTTATCGACACGGCCACAGGCGCACTGCAGCCGCGGGGCCGGCTGGCCGTGATCGCGTTTCACTCGCTCGAGGACCGCGTCGTCAAGCACACGATGCGGCGGCTGGCGGCCGACGGCGTCGCCGCGGTCGTGACGAAGCGGCCGATCGAGCCCGGCGACGACGAGATCGCGCGCAATGCGCGCGCGCGCAGCGCCAAGCTGCGCGTGCTGGAGAAAGCGGCATGAACCTCGAGCTCGAATACGCGATCAAGAAGGACATCCGGAACAATCCGCTCGTCCGCGAGGTCGACGTGCAGCAGAAGCGGGAATTCCGCCGCATGCTCGTGATGGCCGGGCTCATCGTCACGATGCTGCTGTTCTCGGCCTGGCAGCACTACGAGGTCGTGCGCGGCGGCTACGAGATGGAGAAAGTCCGGACGAAGCTGGCGGAGGAAGAGTCGCTCAACCGCAAGCTGCGGCTCGAGCGCGAAACGCAGCGACGCCCGCAGGAGCTCGAAGAACGCGCCGAACGGCTCCTCCAGATGCAGCTTCCCTCGGAACGCAACACGCTCGTGATCGAGCGCGTGCGCAGCGCCAAGCCCGGCAAGACCATCGTCGCCCAGGCCCGGTGAGGATTCGATGATTGAGCAGTTGCTTCGCCGTCTTACCCCACGCCGGTCCGGCCGGATCAGTCCGCAGCCTGTCGATCCCGCGCAGGCCGCCGAACGACCGGATGTCGCCTTCGAAACCCAGTGGCGCCGTTCGATCAGGGGCCGTGTCGTCGTGATTCTGGCGGTCCTCGGGAGCTGGGCGGTCGTACTCGAGGCCCGGCTCGTGCAATTGCAGGTGATTCAGCACGACGACCTCGCCGCGCGCGCCCGGCAGCAGCAGCTCGAGATCGTCGAGCCAGCCGCCGTGCGCGGGGACCTGGTCGATCGGCATGGCCAGATGCTGGCCTATTCGGTGGACGCCTCGCAGATCGTCGCCAACCCGGTCGAGATCAAGGACGACGCGAGCACGGTCAAGGCGCTGTGCGGCGCGCTCGGCGACTGTTCGGGCGAGGAAGTAAAGGCGCTCACGGAGAAATTCGAAAGCACTAAACGGTGGGTCGAGGTTCGCAAGGCGCGTGAGGTGTCGCCGCACCAGGCCGAGAGTGTCGCGGCCCTCAAATTACGCGGCATCACGCTCGTCGACGAAACGCGGCGCTACTACCCGAAACTCGATCTGGCGGCGCACCTCCTCGGGTACGTCGGCGCCGACAATCGCGGCCTCGGGGGCCTGGAGTCGCGGCTGGACGAGCTCATCCGCGGTCGGACCGGGCGCGTGCTCGTGCAGACCGACGCGCGCACTCACCGGATGTTCACGCGCGTCGAGCAGGCGGCGACGGCGGGCGCGACCGTCGAGCTCACGATCGATCTCTCGCTCCAGTACATCCTCGAGCGCGAGCTGCGGGCCGGCGTGCTGGCCAACCGCGCGCAAGGCGGGACGGCCGTGATCATGGATCCGCAGACCGGCGAGATCCTGGCGCTCGCCAATTACCCGACGTTCAACCCCAACACCTTCGGACGCGCGTCGGACGACGATAAGAAGAACCGCGCGGTCCAGGATCTGTACGAGCCTGGCTCCACGTTCAAGATCGTGACGGCGTCGGCCGCGATCGAGGAAGGTGTCCTCAAGCCGTCGGATCTCATCGACTGCAGCCCGGGCTACATCACCTTTGCCGGCCGTCCGCCGATCCGCGACGTCCATCGGTACGGGGTGTTGAGCTTCGAGGACGTCGTCGTGAAGTCCAGCAACGTCGGCGCGATTCGTGCCGGCCTGCGCGTCGGTGCCGACCGGTTGTCGCGTTACGTCCGGCGATTCGGATTCGGCGAGCGCATCGCGCCTGACTTCGCCGGCGAGTCGAGGGGCATTGTCCATGGTCCCGCGGACATGCCGGACAGCGAGCTCGCGTCGGTGTCGATGGGTTATCACGTCGGCGTCACGGCAGTGCAGATGGCCGCGGCCGTCAGCGCCGTGGCGAACGGCGGACTGCTGATGGAACCGCACGTCGTCCGGGCGACGGTGCGCGACGGTGTCCGGCAGCCGACGCAGCCGAAGATGCTGCGCCGCGCGATCGCGCGTGAGACGTCGGCGGCGCTGACGACCATCATGGAAGGCGTCGTGCAGCGCGGCACCGCCAAGCAGGCCGCACTGACGCGCTTTCAAGTCGCGGGCAAGACCGGGACGGCGGCCAAGCTCGTCGACGGCAAGTACTCGAAGTCGGATTACAACGCGTCGTTCGTCGGCTTCGTGCCGTCGCGGCGGCCCGTCTTCACCATCGTCATCGTCATCGATTCGCCGCATGCCGGCCGGTTCTACGGCGGGGACGTCGCGGCGCCGATCTTCAAACGCATCGCGGATGCGGCGCTGCAGCAGGTCGGCGTTCCGGCCTCGCTCAATCCGGCGCCGCCCGTCGTAGTGGCCTCGACCGTCGAGCCGCCGCCTGATGCCACGCGTGCGGTACGGGCAATGGACGTGATCCCGACGCTCGCCACGCTGGGCGGCCAGGCGCTCATGCCCGATGTGCGCGGGCTCAGCGGCCGCGACGCGCTGCGCGTGCTTGGCGCGGCGGGTCTCGCGATCAAACTCCAGGGTGACGGCTTCGTCTCCGCGCAAGCGCCCTCGCCGGGTGAGCCCGTCGAGCGTGGCGGCACGAGCGTGCTGCAGCTGCGCCGGGCGGTCGCGCCGCCGGGGACGAACGGAGGCGAGCGATGACGCTCGGCGAGCTCGTGGCGGCGGCGCGCACGCTGGCGCCCGACGCGCGTGCGCGTGTGGAACGCGCCCGCCGTCAGACGCTGCGTGTGACGGGTATCGCCCACGACTCGCGCGCGGTCGCCGCCGGTTCAGTGTTCGTCGCCGTGCGCGGCCAGCGTGCGGACGGCGCGGCGTTCGCCGCCGACGCCGAGCGCCGCGGCGCCGCGGCGATCGTGGCGGAGACGCCGGCGCCGGCCGAGGCCGAGGTGCTTTGGCTGCGCACGACCGACGCGCGGTTGGCGCTCGCCGAACTGGCCGCGATCTACTACGGACATCCGAGCGAGGCGCTCACCGTCGTGGGCGTCACCGGCACGAACGGCAAGACCACGACGACGTACTTGCTGGCGTCGGTCTTCGATGCAGCCGGCTATCCCTGCGGCCGGCTCGGCACGGTGAGCGTTCGCGTCGGCCCGCAGGCCGCCGATGAACGCGACGCGTCGCACACCACACCGGAGGCTTCCGAGGTCCAGCGCCTCCTGCGCGAGATGATCGACAACGGATTCAAGGCGTGCGCGATGGAAGTGTCGTCGCACGCGCTGGTCCTGCAGCGCGTGGCCAACGTTCGCTTCGCTGCCGGCATCTTCACGAATCTGACGCGCGACCACCTCGACTTCCACGTGGACATGCAGCAGTACTTCGCCGCCAAGCGGCGGCTGTTCGAGATGCTGCCGGCCGGCGCCCCGGCCATCGTCAACCTCGACGATCCGCGCGGGACCGAGCTCGCCAGCAGCGTCCCGACGCCGGTCACGTACGCGATCGATCGTCCCGCCGACGTGCGCGCGACCTCCATCCAGTCGTCGCTCGAAGGCCTGGCCTTTCAGGTCGAGACGCCGCAGGGACCGCTGTCGATGCGCTCGCCGCTGGTGGGCCGGCCGAACGTCTACAACATTCTCGGCGTGGTCGCCGCTGCCATCGCGCTGGATCTGCCGAAGACGGCGATCGAGTCGGGGATCGCACGCCTCGAGCGCGTGCCCGGACGCTTTCAGATCGTCTCGGCCAGCACCGACGACGTGCGCGTCGTCGTGGACTACGCGCACACCGACGACGCGCTGCGCAACCTGCTCGAGACCGCGCGGCCGCTGACGCAGGGCCGCCTGATCACCGTGTTCGGCTGCGGCGGCGATCGCGATCGCACCAAGCGGCCGCTGATGGGCAACGTCGCCGCCAAGCTGAGCGATCTCGTGGTGCTGACGTCCGACAATCCGCGTTCCGAGGATCCGCTGCGGATCATCGAAGAAATCAAGCGCGGTCTGGTGCCGCCGTCCGATCCCGGCGCGCCCAAGCGGCCCAGCACGCCGTTCGTCACTCATCCCGATCGCCGGCAGGCGATCGAGCATGCGATTCGCTCCGCGAAGCCGGGCGATCTGGTGATCATCGCCGGCAAGGGTCACGAAAAGTACCAGGTCATTGGCAGCCGCACGCTGTCGTTCGACGACGTCGAGGTGGCGCAGGCTGCCCTCGTCGGACGTCGCGGCGCATCACGGGTGTGACTGGCATCGTGGGAGCCTTCGTGCTGACCGCAGGGATGGTGACCCAGGCCACGGGCGGCCGCCTGCTGGCCGGTCACCCGGACCGTGCGTTCGACGGGGTCTCGACCGACACCCGGGCGATCGCGCCCGGCGCTCTCTTCGTGGCGCTGCGCGGTGACCGTTTCGACGGCCACGCGTTTCTCGAGGAGGCCGCGCGCCGCGGCGCGGCCGGCCTGCTCGTCGAAGGCGACGCCCGCCCGGCGGCCGGCTCGGCGACGTCACCGGACGCCGATCCGCCCGCGGTGATCGCGGTGCGCGACACGTTGACCGCGCTCCAGTCGCTCGCGCTCGACGTCCGGCGCCGATCGGGCGCGAAGGTCGTCGCGATTACCGGCAGCGCCGGCAAGACGACCACGAAAGAAATCACCGCCGAGCTGCTCGCGACGCGGTTCAACGTGTTTCGCAATCGCGGCAACCTCAACAACCACATCGGGCTGCCGCTGTCGCTCATCGAGCTCTGCCACGGCCCCGACGTGGCTGTCGTCGAGCTCGGCATGAACCACGCGGGGGAGATTCGGACGCTGATCGCGATTGCGGAGCCGGACGTCCGCGTCTGGATCAACGTCGGTGACGCGCACATCGGGCACTTCGGATCGCGCGAGGCGGTGGCGCGCGCCAAGGCAGAGATTCTGGAAGGCGCCACGGCGGCGACAGTCGTTGTGGCCAACGCCGACGATCCGCTCGTCATGGCGCACGTGTCCGGCACCTCAGCGCGTGTCGTGACGTTCGCCGAGCGTGCCGAGGCGACCATCCGCGCGTCGGATGTCATCGATCGCGGCTTTGACGGAACCACCTCGACCGTCACGACGCCCGCCGGCGCCCTGCGCCTCACCGTCAGGCTTCCCGGGCGCGCGCAACTGATGAACGTGCTCGCGGCCGTCGCCGTCGCCTCGGAATTCGGCGTGCCGGGTCCGGCGATCGCCGATCGCGTTGCCACGGTGCACGCGGTCGCCCGGCGCGGCGCGGTCAGCGTGACGCCGGGCGGCGTCAAGTTGATCGACGATTCGTACAACGCGAGCCCGGCCGCTGTGCGGGCCATGCTCGATGCGCTTCGGGCCACGCCCGCGGCCGGCCGCCGGATTGCGGTTCTCGGCGAGATGCTCGAGCTCGGCGACTCGGCGCGCGACCTGCACGTCGAAACCGGCCGCGCCGCCGCCGCGGCGGCGCTGGATGCGCTGGTCGTCGTCGGTGGCCCTGCGGCCGATGGGCTCGCCGAGGGCGCGATCGCCGCAGGCCTGCTGCCGGCCCGCGTGCACCGGTTCGCCGACAGCACGAGCGCGCGCGACGCGGTCGCGGCGATCGTGCGGACGGGCGATCTGGTGCTGGTCAAAGGCTCGCGCGGCACGCGAACGGACGTGATCGCGGATCGACTCGCGGCCGGGGAGGGTGCCTGATGCTGCTGCACCTTCTCTATCCGCTGAGCAACGACGTCTCGCTGCTGAACGTTGTCGGATACATCACCTTCCGGACCGCGGCCGCGACGCTGACGGCGCTGGCGCTGAGCCTCCTGCTCGGGCCGTGGTTCATCCGCCGGCTGCGCGCCTTTCAGATCGGGCAGGTCGTACGATCCGACGGTCCCGCCAGCCACAAGCCCAAGGCGGGGACGCCGACAATGGGCGGCCTGCTGATCCTGGCGGCCGTCTTCATTGCCACGCTGCTGTGGGCGGATCTCACCAATCCTCACATCTGGGTCGCCGTGCTCTCGACTGCGGCGTTCGGGGCGATCGGCTTCGCCGACGACTACCTCAAGATCACCAAGCACAGTCATCACGGCCTGTACGCGCGCTACAAGTTTGCCGCGCAACTGGTCGTCGCCCTCCTCGTCGGCGCCTCGCTGATCTGGCTGTCGCGGCGCATTCCGCCGCTCTACAACACGACATTGCTCTTTCCGTTCTTCAAGGGGCTCAGGCCGGATCTCGGCTGGTGGTACGTCCCGTTCGCGGCGCTGGTGCTCGTCAGCATGTCGAACACCGTGAATCTGACCGACGGGCTGGACGGGCTCGCCATCAGCACCTTTACGGTGTCGGCGGCGGCCTACACCGCACTGACGTACGTCACCGGACACGCGGTGTTCGCGAAGTACCTGCTCCTCGTGCACTTCGAACCGATCGGCGAGCTCACGATCTTCTGCGGGTCGCTCGTCGGCGCGAGCCTTGGCTTCCTGTGGTGGAACGCGCACCCCGCCGACGTGTTCATGGGCGACGTCGGCTCGCTCGCCCTCGGCGGCGCGCTCGGCACGGTGGCGATCCTGATCAAACAAGAGCTGCTGCTGCCGGTGGTGTGCGGGGTGTTCGTGCTCGAGGGGCTGTCGGTGATCATCCAGGTCGGGTCGTTCAAGCTGACCGGCAAGCGCGTGTTCCGGATGGCGCCGCTGCACCACCATTTCGAGCTCGTCGGCTGGGCCGAGCCGAAGGTGATCACGCGGTTCCTGATCCTGTCGATCATCTTCGCGCTCTGCAGTCTGGCCACGCTGAAGCTGAGGTGATGGCGATGAGCTTCAGCGTCCAGGACAAAGATGTGGTCGTGGCCGGCGGCGGCCGCAGCGGGGTGGCCGCGTCCGAGCTGCTGATCGCGCGCGGCGCGCGCGTGACGCTGAGCGATCCCGCGGCCTTTCCCGAAGCAGACCGGCTCCGCCTCCTCGGCGTCAACGTCGAGATCGGTCCGCACCGACAGGAGCTCTTCACGGGCGCCGACCTCGTCGTGCTGAGTCCCGGCGTACCGCCGCACCAGCCGGCGATCGAAGCGGCCCGGCGCGCCGGCGTCACGGTCATCGGCGAAGTCGAGCTCGCGTCGCGATGGCTGGCCGGCCGCGTCATCGCGATCACCGGCACGAAGGGCAAATCCACCACGACGACATTGACGGCGCGCATGCTCGAGGAGGCCGGCTTTGCGGTCACGGCCGGCGGCAACCTCGGCACGGCGCTCTCGGCGCAGGTGCCCGCCTCGCGTCCCGACTCCGTGCACGTGGTCGAGGTCAGTTCCTTCCAGCTCGAGAACACCGACTCGTTCCACCCGTGGATTTCCGTGCTGGTCAACCTGTCGCCCGATCATCTCGACCGGCATGCGTCGTTCGAGGAGTACGCGCGGGCCAAGGCGCGCATCTTCGCGAACCAGCTGGCCACCGACTGGGCGGTCATCAACGCCGACGATCCGGCGTCGCTCGCGCTGGCGCGGGGCATCCGGGCGCGCCGCTTCGACTTCGCGCTCGACAGCCGCCTCGTGAACGGCGTCGGCCTGCTCGAAGGCGACATCGTCCGGCGCGACGACGGGCTGGCCGTGCCGCTGATGCCGGTGTCCTCGGTCCGGTTGCCGGGCCGCCACCTGCTGGGCGATGTCCTTGCCGCCGCCGCCGTCGGCTGCGTCGCCGGCGTGCCACCGTCCGCGATGCGCCGCGCCGTCGAGCGCTTCCGCGGGCTCGAGCACGCGCTCGAGTCGGTCGCCGAGATCAACGGCGTCCGGTTCATCAACGATTCGAAGGCGACGAACATCGCGTCCGCGCGCCGGTCGCTCGAAAGCTTCGAGTCGGGCATCGTCGCGATCATGGGCGGCCGGTTCAAGGGCGGCCGCTTCGAGGATCTGCGCGACGCCATCGCGGCGCGCGCCACGGGAATCATCGCCATCGGCGAGGCCGCGCCGCTCGTCTCGGCGGCGCTCGGCGATCTCGTGCCTGTGCGTCGGGCCGCGTCGATGCCGGAGGCCGTCGACGCCGCGTTCGATCTGGCGCCGGCAAACGGTGTCGTGCTGCTCGCGCCCGCCTGCTCGAGCTTCGACATGTTCAAGGACTACGCGGACAGGGGACGGGCGTTCAAGAGCGCCGTGGAAAGGCTCGTGCAATCGAGAAACCGGTAGTCAGCGCAATTGGGAATCGCGAATCTCAAATCGAGAATCGCGAATAAGTAAAGGGGAGTGTTCAACAGTCATCAGATCGGGCGCGGCGGCGAGGAGCCGGCCGCTGGGAACACAGGCCGCCCCGGCCTGTGAGGCTGGTGTCCTCGTCCAGCCCGGCTGATGACTGTTGAGCACTCCCGAACGTGAACTATGGCGCGAACGCTGAAGTCCGACAAGATGCTGTTCTGGGCCGCGCTGCTGCTCGTCTGCACCAGCGTCGTGATGGTGTACAGCGCCTCGGCGGTGCAGGCCGACACCGCCTACCAGGCGTCGTACCACCTGCTGGTACGCCAGCTCGTCTGGGCCTTACTCGGACTCGGTCTGCTGCTCGTCGTCATGCGGATCGACTACCACCAACTGCGGCGCCCGGCGGTGATTTGGGCGCTCCTCGCGGTGACCGTGGCCGCGCTCGGTGCGGTGTTTCTCTTCACGCCCCGCAGGAACACCTACCGCTGGATCTCGGTTGGCAGCCTCTCCTGGCAGCCGTCCGAACTGGCCAAGGTCGTCGCCGTGCTCTTTGCGGCGGCGCTGCTCGAGCGGCGCATGCACCGCATCAACGACGTCAAGTACGCACTCGTCCCGATCGGAGTCGTGACGGTGTCGTTGGCCGGTCTCATTGTGGTCCAGCCCGACTTCGGCACCGCCACGGTGCTCACGCTGGTCGTCACCTCGATGATCTTCGCGGCTGGCTTGAGCTACCGCTATCTGTTCGGAACGGCGCTGGTTTTGCTACCGACAGCCATGATGCTGATCCTGGGCTCGCCGTACCGGCGCCGGCGGCTGATGGCGTTCCTCGATCCATGGGAGCAGCAGTTCGACGCCGGCTTCCAGGTGGTGCAATCGCTCGTGGCCGTGGGTTCCGGCGGTCTGCTCGGACGTGGACTGATGGCCGGCGTGCAGAAAATCTTCTACATTCCCGAGCCGCAGAACGACTTCATCTTCGCGGTCATCGGCGAGGAGCTGGGCCTGGTCGGGACGACGTTGACCCTGTTGTGCTTCGGCGTGATTGCCTGGCGCGGTCTGCGCACCGCACTCGTCGCGCCCGATCGGTTCGGGTCGTTTCTGGCGCTCGGCCTGACGTTGATCGTCGCCCTGCAGGCGCTGCTCAACATGAGCGTCGTGGTCGGTCTGCTGCCGACCAAGGGTATTCCGTTGCCGCTCGTCAGCAACGGCGGTTCATCGCTCGTCGTGACGCTGGCCGCGATGGGCGTGCTGCTCAATATCTCGCAGCAGTCGTCGCCGACTGCGGCCGTGACGATCGAGGGACGGGAGTGAGGGGTCGGAGTCGATGCGTGACGGCGGGAGGGCCCCATCGTGGCCGGACTGACGGTCGTGATCGCCGGCGGCGGCACGGGCGGGCATCTGTATCCGGGCATCGCCGTGGCGCGCGAAATTCTGCGCCGTGTGCCCGGCGCGTCCGTGACGTTCGCCGGCACGACCCGCGGACTCGAAGCGCGTGTCGTGCCACGGGAAGGCTTCGAGCTGGACGTGATCCGCAGTGCCGGACTCAAGGGCAAATCGCTGACGTCGCGGCTGCGCGGCGCCGCACTGCTGCCGCTCGGTGGGCTCGACGCCTGGCGAATCCTCTCGCGCCGCCGCCCCGACGTGGTGATTGGCGTCGGCGGATACAGCTCCGGGCCGGTCGTGTTCCTGGCAGCCCTGCGCGGCATCGCGACGATGGTGCTGGAGCAGAACGCCGCGCCCGGGTTGACCAACCGCCTGCTCGCGAGGCGGGTGAAGGCTGCGGCGGTCACCTACGAATCGACGTTGTCGTACTTTGGCGGAAGGGGGTTCGTTGCGGGCAATCCAGTACGCGCTGAGTTCTTCGGTGAGCGCGACACTTCGACGTTCGAACGTCGAAGTTCGAAGTTGGGCAAGGTTCTAGTCCTTGGCGGCTCCCAGGGCGCGCACGCGATCAACGTGGCCATGGTGGAGGCGGCACCCCGGTTCGCGCGGGCCGGTCTCGACCTTGTCCACCAGACCGGGACCAACGACCTGGCATTCGTCCGCGACGGGTACGCGCGGGCCGGCCTGGCCGCGAGGGCGGAATCCTTTGTGGACCTGGTGGCCCGCGAAATGAGGTCGGCCGATCTGGTGGTCAGTCGCGCCGGCGCGACGACGCTGGCCGAGCTGGCGGCGTCGGGCACGCCGGCGGTGCTCGTCCCGTTTCCGGCGGCGACCGACGACCACCAGCGCAAGAACGCGCGGGTGCTCGCCGACGCGGGCGCGGCGGTTCTGCTCGACCAGCGTGAGCTCACGGGCGACACGCTCGCCGCCGCCGTCGAGGGCCTGCTCGGCGACGCCGGCCGGTTGCAGGCGATGGCGGCGGCCATGAAAAAGTTCGCGCGCCCCGACGCGGCGGCGGTCATCGTGGACCGCGTCATCGCGCTCAGCGGGATCGCGCAGGACGCGGCCGGCGCCGGGCAGACACAGCGGGGTCGATGAGGTTGCTCGGCCGCACGCGGCGGGTGCACTTCGTCGGGATCGGCGGGATCGGAATGAGCGGCATCGCCGAGCTGCTCGCCAATCTCGGGTACGTGGTCAGCGGATCCGACACGCGGCGATCGGACATCACCGATCGGCTCGCGTCACTGGGGGTCACCATCGCGGTGGGACACGCGGCTGAGCATCTGGGCGACGCGGACGTCGTGGTGGTCTCGTCGGCCATCGCGGCGGAGAACCCCGAAGTCGCCGCCGCCCGGGCCCGGCACGTGCCGGTCATCGCGCGCGCCGAGATGCTTGCCGAGTTGATGCGGCTCCGGTTCGGCATCGCGGTCGCCGGCGCGCACGGGAAGACGACGACGACGTCCATGGTGGCGTTGATGATGGAACGCGGCGGGCTGGATCCGACCGCGGTGATCGGCGGGCGGTTGAGCGCTTTTGGCGGCAACGCCCGACTCGGACGCGGGGAATACATGGTGGCGGAAGCCGACGAGAGCGATCGGTCCTTTCTCAAACTCTCGCCGGCGATTGCCGTGGTGACGAACATCGACCACGAGCACATGGAAAGTTACGGATCGTTCGATCGGCTCGTCGAGGCGTTTCACGCGTTCGCCGACCGGGTGCCATTCTACGGCGCGGTCGTCGCCTGCGTGGACAACCCGCCCGTGGCCGCGCTCGTGCCGCGGCTGACGCGGCGCGTCATCACGTATGGATTCTCCGAAGGCGCCGACGTGCGCGGCGAGGCCCCCTCGACCGATGGGCACTCGGGCCGCTGCCGCGTCCGTTACCTCGTCCGGGGCGTCCCCGGCGGCACCGGCGCCGGCGAGTTGTCGCTGCAAGTCCCCGGCGAGCACAATCTCCAGAACGCGCTTGCCGCGACCGCGGTCGGCCTCGAGGTTGGCCTTTCGTTCGACCGGATCGCCGGCGCGCTTGCCGGGTTCCGCGGCGCCGAACGCCGCTATCAGACCCGCGGCACGGCGGCCGGCGTGACGGTCGTCGACGACTACGGGCATCACCCGACCGAGATCGCCGCCGTGCTGCGCGCCGCCCGAGCCGGCCAGCCGCAGCGGCTGGTCGCCGTGTTTCAGCCGCATCGCTATTCGCGGACGCGCGATCTGCTCGATGAGTTCGGCCCGGCGCTCGCGCTCGCCGACGTCGTTGTGCTCACGGACATCTATCCGGCCGGCGAAGCGCCGATTCCCGGGGCCACGCTCGACGCGCTCGCTGCCGCCGTCGGTCGGACCGTGCGGGAGTTGCACGTCGTCCCCAGGATCGATGACGTGCCCGCCGCCGTTGCGGCGCTGGCCCGGTCGGGCGACCTCGTGCTCACGATGGGCGCCGGATCGATTGGCGCCGCCGGCGACCGCATCGTCGCGCGCCTGGCGAATTCCGAAGGGCGGCCGTCATGACGCCCCGTGCGGTCGTCCGTCGCGGCATGCCGCCGGCCACGGCCGGGGTGTCTGCGCCGGCAGACCGGCGATTCCGACGGCCGGATTTGCGGCTCGGCCGGCGCCGGCGGCTGATTCAAATGGCCGTGAGAACCGGCCGGTGGGCCGCGATTTCGGCCGTTGTCGGCGGCGTCCTGTTCTGGCTCGGCACGACCGTCCTCGGCTCCGAGCTCCTGCGGGTCAGGCAACTCGTCGTCAAGGGCAACGTCCGGCTGTCGGTCGGCGAAGTCGAGGCGCTCGTGGACGGCATCCGCGGTGAGCGCATCTTCAATGTCAACTTCGAGGAGTACCGCCGGCGGCTGATGGACTCCCCGTGGGTGGCGAGCGTCTCGCTCTGGCGGGTGCTTCCGTCAACGGTCGAGGTGCGCGTGCTCGAGCGGTCGCCGCTCGTGATCGCCCGGCTCGGCCAGCAGCTCTATCTCGTGGACGAGCGCGGTGTCATCATCGACGAGTACGGTCCCCAATACCGCGAGTTCGATCTGCCGATCGTGGACGGCCTGATCGCGCCGGCGCACGGTGCCGGCCCGCTCGTGGCGCCCGATCGGATTGCCCTGGTGGGCAGCCTCCTCCGGGCGTTCGGCGAGCACCCATCGCTCGGCCGGCGGTTGTCGCAGGTTGACGTTTCCAATCCGCGCGACGCGGTCGTCCTCCTCGACGACGACGCGGTGCTGCTGCACCTGGGCGAGACGCGCTTCGTCGAGCGGGTCCAGTCGTACCTGGAGCTGGCGCCGACCCTGCGCGAGCGGCTGCCGGAGATCGACTCCGTGGATTTGCGCTTCGACGAACGGCTCTACGTGCGATCGCGATCGACACACGAGACAAAGGCTGTGAAACGATGATGAAGAGGGCGGTCTGAGGGTGGGGATGGCGCGCAAAGAGCGATATCTGGTCGGCCTCGACGTCGGTACGGCGAAGGTCGCGGCCATTGTCGGCGAGGTCATGGACGACGGCAGCCTGGACATCATCGGCATCGGGCTGGCCGAGTCGAAGGGCATTCGCCGCGGGGTCGTCAACAACGTCGATTCGGCGGCCGAAGCCATCAAACGGGCCCTCGACGAGGCCGAGCTCACGGCAGGCGTCGAGATCGACAGCGTGTACCTCGCGCTCTCGGGCGCGCACGTCAAGGCGTTCAACAGCCGGGGCGTGGTGGCGGTGGCCGGACGGAATCGCGAGATCACACGCGACGACGTGAAGCGCGCGATCGACGCGGCGCGGGCGGTGGCGCTGCCGGGCGGCAGGGAAATCTTACATGTGCTGCCCCAGGATTTCGTTGTCGACGATCAGGACGGCATCGGCGTCCCCGTTGGAATGACGGGCAGCCGTCTGGAAGTGAATGTGCATGTCGTGACCGGCAGCTCGTCGTCGATGCAGAACATGATTGCCTGCGTCAACCGGGCCGGCGTCGAAGTCGTCGAGACCGTCCTCGAGCAACTCGCCGCGAGCGAGGCGGTGCTCACGCCCGACGAGAAGGAGCTTGGCGTCGCGCTCGTCGACGTCGGCGGCGGCACGACCGACTTCGCGGTATTCGAACGGGGTAGCCTCTGGCACACGGGCGTGCTGGCGGTCGGCGGCGATCACTTCACGAACGATATCGCGGTCGGGCTCCGGATGCCGATTCCGGACGCCGAGAAGCTCAAGCGCCGGTCCGGCTGCGCGCTGACATCGCTCGTCGCCGAAGACGAAACGATGGAAGTTGCGAGCATTGCAGGGCGAAGAGCGCGTACTATGTCGCGACGCGTGCTGTCGGAGATCCTGCAGCCGCGAGCCGAGGAGATTTGCCACCTGTTCTGGGATGAGATTCGCCGCGCCGGCTACGAGAAGTCGCTCAACTCCGGGATCGTGCTCACCGGTGGGGGCGCAATGCTCGATGGCATGGCCGAGATAGCCGAACAGATTTTCGACTTGCCGGTCCGCCGCGCCGCTCCCGAGGGCGTCGGTGGGCTGGCCGATCACGTCAACAGTCCGCCGTTTGCGACCTCGGTCGGGATGGCGGTCTACATTCACCGCAACCTTCAGACCGAGCCGGCGCGCGTCGGCGCCGGCGCGCTCGGCCGGATTACCGGCCGGCTGCGCACGCTATTCAAGGAATTCTTCTAAGAGGAATTCCTTCGAGAGGAGTCACATGGACGCTCGCCATCCAGCCGCAAGAGACCCCGAGAAGCTCCGCATCATGTTGCACGAGGATCTGGCGCAAATGGGCGCCCGCATCAAAGTGATCGGCGTCGGCGGCGGAGGCGGCAATGCCGTCAACCGCATGGTCGGGGCCAGCCTCGGCGATGTCGAGTTCATCGTCGCCAACACGGACCAGCAGGCGCTGCTCAACAACCGCGCGCCGGTCAAAGTCCAAATCGGCGGCCAGCTGACCAAGGGGCTGGGCGCCGGCGCCGACCCGAACGTCGGGCGTGAGGCCGCGCTCGAGGACACGGACAAGATCCTCGAGGTGCTCTCGGGCGCCGACATGGTCTTCGTGACCACGGGCCTCGGCGGCGGCACTGGCACTGGCGCGGCGCCGGTCATTGCCAGCCTCGCGAACCAGATCGGCGCGCTGACGGTCGCCGTCGTGACCAAGCCGTTCAAGTTCGAGGGACGCAAGCGCGCCGCGGCGGCCGAGGCGGGCATGCAGGAACTGGCCGAGAGCGTGGACACGATGATCGTGATCCCGAACGAGCGGCTGCTTTCCACCGTCGACCGCCACACGACGATGTCCTCCGCGTTCGAGACGGCCGACGACGTCCTGCGGCAGGCGATTCAGGGGATTTCGGACCTGATTCTCGTGCCCGGCCTGATCAACCTCGACTTCGCCGACGTCAAGACGATCATGTCGCGCATGGGACTCGCCATCATGGGCACCGGCGTCGCCACCGGGGACGACCGTGCCCGCGTCGCGGCCACGGCGGCGATTTCCAGCCCGCTCCTCGAAGACGCCTCGGTCAACGGCGCCCGCGGGGTCATCATCAACATCACCGGCGGCCCCGACCTGACCCTCGCCGAGGTCAGCGGCGCGTCCGACATCATCTACAGCGCGGCCCACGAGGAGGCCAACATCATCTTCGGCGCGGTCGTGGACCCGAAGATGGAAGGGAAGATCAAGATCACGGTCATCGCGACCGGCTTTGATCATGCCCGTACGTCCACCGCGCCCGTCGCGCAGGCGAGCAAGACCACGCCCGTGGACATGTCGGCGTACGCGTCGGTCAAGGTCCAGTCCGAGGAGCGCATGGTGGCCAACGGCGGCCGTGTGCTCGTGGCGCGCCGGCCGGTCCTGAACTTGCCTGGGCTCGCGGCCCGGCCGGCCGTCGCGGCCGCGTCCGCCGCCGCCAATTCGGCCGACGATCCGGACGAGGCCTCGCCGCTCGACGTGCCGGCGTTCCTCAGGAGACACGAGAACTAGGGCCGTTCTCAGTTCCGCGGAGAGCAAAACCGACACGAATGTCGGACTTTCGGCCGAATTCCCGGGTGTGGCTCGCTACAGGCAAGTGAGAACGGCCCTGGATCCGATCTGCGCCGCCACCCCTAACGCAGGTACAATCGCCAGTACCACCTGCCGCCTGCCCGCCGCCGAATAGCCCGCGGCGTGGAGACGAGGCGCGTGTCACTGTGCCTGCCCCCTCCAAACCCGGTCGATCCGCTCGACCCTTCAGCGCGTCCGCCGCGCAGGATCTGCGCGCCCAGGCTCGCGAGACCCTGACGCGGGAGGTCGGGTTCGTCCGCAAGCCGCACGGCGGGCGCCTCCGCGTCGCCCTCGCGTTTCCGAACTCCTACTTCGTCGGGATGTCCAACCTCGGGTTGCAGACCGTCTACCGGCTGTTCAACGCCGACGAGCGCGTCGTGTGCGAGCGGGTGTTCCTGCCCGCCAAGCAGGAGCTCGCCCGGCTGGCCGCGCGCCGGGAGCCGCTCGTGACGCTCGAGTCGCAGACGGCCGTCCGCGACTTCGACGTCTTCGCCTTTTCCGTCTCCTTCGAATGGGACTACACGAACGTCGTCACGATGCTGAGGCTGGCCGGGCTCGAACCGCGCGCGGCCCGGCGCGACGCGCGCGATCCGCTCATCGTGATTGGCGGCGCGGTGACGTTCGTCAACCCCGAACCGCTCGCCCCCTTCGCCGACGTCATCGCCGCCGGCGAGGCCGAGCTCCTCGTTCCGGCCATCGTCGAGGCCTTTGCGGAGGACGACAGCCGCTCGCGCGATCGCCTGCTCGCGGGGATGGCCACGCGGCGGGGCCTCTACGTGCCGAGCCTGTACGAACCGCAGTACGCGGGGCCCGGCCGGATCGCCGCGATCGTTCCGCGCGCGGACTCCGGAGCGCCGCCGGTCATCCGCAAAGCGGCGGTTCCGGCGACCGACCGGCTCGATCCCCCGAGCACCAGCATTTTCACCCCCGACACCGAGTTCGGATCCCGGCTCCTCATCGAAGTGGTGCGTGGATGCGCCAACCTGTGCCGTTTCTGCTGGGCCGGCTACAACTACCTTCCCGTCCGGCCATTTGCGACGACGCGGATTCTGGAGCTGGCGGAGGCGGCGCGGCCGTTCGCCAACCGGATCGGCCTGGTGTCGATTGCGCTCTGCGACCATCCCGACATCGAGCTCATCCTGAGCCGGCTCGTCGAGATGGGCTACGGCATCAGTCCCGCCTCGCTCCGCCTCGACGATCTGACACCCGCCATCGTCTCGCTCCTGCGGCAGAGCGGTGAGCGATCGATCACGATCGCGCCCGAGACCGGATCGGATCGGTTGCGCCGGGTCATCAACAAGACCGTGACGAACGAGGAGATCCTCGACCGCGCCGGCCTGATCTTCAACTCCGGCATCGAGAATCTGAAGCTCTACTTCATGATCGGACTCCCCACCGAGACCGATGACGACCTGGTGTCGATTCGCGACCTCACGGTCGAGATCCGCCGCATCATGCTCGGCGCCGCGCGGCCGAGCGGAGCGATCGGGCGGATCGTCGCCTCCGTCAACCCGCTCATCCCGAAGCCGGGCACCACCTACCAGTGGCTGCCGATGACCGACGCCGGGCTGATCGAGCGCAAGATCGAGCGCCTGCGCGGACTCGTCGAGGGGCTCGACAACGTGTACTTCAACATCAAGTCGGAACGGCATTCCTACTACCAGGGTCTGCTGTCGCTCGGCGACCGCCGGGTCGCCGATGTCATCGAAGTGGCCGAGCGCAACGGCGGCAACTGGCGGGCGGCCGTCGCGGAAACCGGACTGGACGCCGACGCGTACCTCTATCGCGATCGCAGCCAGGACACGTTCCTGCCGTGGCAGATCATCGACGGCGGGTTCAAGTCCAGCTTCTTCCGCGCCGAGCTCGACAAGAGCCTCCGCGCCGAATGGACGATGCCGCCCAAGCGCGCCCGCGAGAACGCGACGCTGATCCCGTCAGTGGACTAGCACCCGACCAAAAGCTTCACCATGGAAAAAGCTTCACCATGAAGAGGTGAAGAGGTGAAGAAACTTTTTGGCAAAGACTGCGCTAGGTCGGGAGTCGAAACCCTGTCCGGTGGTCAAGAGCTTGAAGGGCTGGATGACCGAGGCCAGCAAATCTTCACTACCTTGACCGGCGGACGAGGCTTTCGACACACACTCGACGAGGCAAGCAGGCTCTCAAAGAAGAACTCTTCACCTCTTCATGGTGAAGCTTTCGACGCTAGAGCGCGGCGGCGAGCTCGGCTTCGTGCTCCTTGTAGGCCTCGAGGATCAGATCGCGCAGCTTGTCCTGCTGCGACGAGTCGACGATCGGCCGCAGCAGCGAGAAGCTCCGCCGTTCGCCGTTCACCGAGTACTGGCGGGCCGGGAACGTGACGTTCCGCCCGCCATTCTTCCGCTCCCAGATCGCAAACCCGATCAGCTTGAGCCCGTCGAGCGGGCCTCCGGAGAAATGCAGCTCCGCGTCGGCGAGCTTGCCGGGCGGATTACCCTTGTCGTTGGGGACGAACTTCACAGTCATCGTTTCCTCTCTTCGCGTCGCAACCGGCGCCGGCCGGGCAGTCTTCCGTGGGAGCAAACGTGGCGCCAGATCGCGGCGCGATGCGGCGAGTCGCGTAAGTGCGGATAAGATCGAGGTTTGCGGCCTGGCGCCGGAAGTCGTTCCGGTGACAGCCGCGGCGAATGACGCCTGGAGTTCACGATCGAATGAGCAACGTGTCCGATCCGACGCCTGTGGTTAACGACGCGTTCTCGTGGTCGACCGGATCGGCGGGTCTGGTGCTCTCATCGCCGGAATTGGCGCGGCATGCCCGTCATGTCTTTACGACGCGCGTCCTGACATTTCGCGGCGCGAGCGCGACTGACGACCTGCGGCGGCTCGAGCAGGCGCTCGACATCCCGGCCGACGGGCTCATCACCGTGAAACAAGTGCACGGCCGCGTCGTGCGTTTCGTCTCACCCGGCGAGCCCGTACCCGACGGATTCGAAGCCGATGCCATCGTCTCGACCGATCCGTCGCGGGCGATCGCCGTGCGCGTCGCCGATTGCGTCCCGGTGCTGATCGCCGACACGCGGGGCCGACTGGTCGCGGCCGTACACGCCGGCTGGCGCGGCACGTGCGCGGGTGTGACGAACGAGACGGTACAGGCCATCACCGAGCTCGGTGTCCCGGCCGCCGATCTCGTGGCCGCGATCGGGCCGAGCATCGGGCCCTGCTGCTACCAGGTGGACGATCGGGTGCGTACCGCGTTCCTGGGGATGACGCCGGACGCGGCCTCCTGGTTCACCGAAGACGGGCCCGGCCACTGGAAGCTGGATCTGTGGCAGGCGAACGCCGACCAACTCGAGGCGGCGGGGGTCCCGCCGGGCGCCATCCATGTCGCCCGACTCTGCACGGCGGATCACCTCGAGACGTGCTTTTCCTATCGCGTCGAAGGGGCGGGCACGGGGCGGATGACGGCAGCGATCCGGCTCACTGGCGCCGGCCAGGCTCACTAAAACTTGAAGAGGTCGTCGAAGGCTTTCTTGGCCGAGTTGGAACCAGCGGCGGGGGTCGATCCCGTCTCGCGCTCGACCTTGACCCTCGGGGAGAAGAGGCCGCACTCGTTGGCCGCATCCTTGGGGCTGATGCGTGCCGGGATCGTCTGCATGCACTCGAAGCGGGCGCCGGCATCGAACGACGCGCAGTGCAGGCAGGCGTGGAGCGGCACGCCGCACTTGCTGCACCGGCTGGCGAGGCCGACGTCGGTGCCTTCGAGGTTGCCGCAGCGGGTGCAGCGGAATACGTCGCGAAACCCCGGCATGTTCGGCACCTTCGGGTCGCGTGGCATCCGCGGGTCCCGCGGTTCGAGCGGCTTCTTCGGTGCGTCCGGCCGGCGTTCCCGCGGGCCGTCGTCCTGATATCCGCGTTGGCGGTATTTGCGATCGGACATATTTCGTTCCTTCGTTTTCGGTTCCGGGGTTCCGAGGTGCCGGGGTTCCGAGGTTCGGGGTTCCGGGTTCCGCGGTCCCGGTTCTGAAGTTCCCGAGGTTCCAAGTTCGAACCTCCGGAACTTCGGAACCGCGGAACCCCGGAACCCACTCGTTCTTACGTCCCCGCCGCCTCGTCCATCGCTTCGTTCGCCAGCCGGTCGGCGTCCTTGTTCAGCTCGCGGCGGACGTGCTCGTAGGTCACGCGGCCGATGCGGTGCGCGAGGAGGCGAGCCTGCCCGTGAAGGGTTCGCAGTCCTTCGCTCTTGACCTTGTACACCCCGCGCATCTGCTGCACAAGGAGGAGGGAATCCGACTTGAGGTGCAGCTCGGTGGCGCCGTGTTCGGCCGCCCACCGAAGGGCGGCGAGCAGGCCTTCGTATTCGGCGACGTTGTTGGTCGCGTACGGCAGCGCGCCCTTGAGCTCGGTGACCACGCCGCCGTCGCCATTCTGGATGACGGCGCCCCACCCGGCCGGGCCGGGATTGCCGCGGGCGCCTCCGTCGATGTTGGCAACGTAGCTCGTCACGATCACACGGGTGGGGGCTGGAAATAGAGGATGCGCTGGCAGGAGTCGCACTGCACGATGCTGTCGTTGCGGCGGATCTGCTGCGCCACGTGGGGACGGAGACGGACATGGCAGGCGGCACAGGTCTCACCGGTCATCATGGCGACGGCGACGCCGCGGCGCTGCTTGATGAGCTGATCGTACTTCGCCTGGAGCGCGGCATCGATGCCGCGCGTCTCCGCCGTCCGCTCGTGGCTGAGCCGCGCGAGCTCGCGGTCCAGCTGGGCGCGTTCGGCGTCGAGCGCCTTGCGCGCCTTGTCGCCGTCATCTTTCGCGCTGGCCTGCGCCTGCTGCGCGGCCTTGAGCTCCGCCGCGAGCCGGTCGGCGTCCTCCATGAGCGCGAGGATGCGATCTTCGATCGCGTCCTTCTCGGCCTTTGCGGTGGCGATTTCGTGCAGGAGCGCGGTGTATTCCTGATTGGTCTTGATCGCGGCTTTGTGGTCGTCGAAGCGCTTGAGCCGGGTGTCGACCTGCGCCACGTCTTTCTCGAGCGCGCGCCGCGCCTGCTGGTTTTCCTGCTGCTGCGCTTTCACCGCCTCGGCGGTCGTGGTCGCGGCGGCGATCGCGCGCTGAATCTCCTGCTCGGCGGCCGGCAGTTCAGCCAGCCGCCGGCGCGCCGCGTCGGCGGCCGTATCGAGCGCCTGCAGGGCGACTAGACTTTGCAGGGCAGCCAACATGATCGACTTCGAGCGGAGACAGCAGGGGCGGCCACGTGAGGCGTCGGCAACGTGCACGCAGTCTATCGCAAGTGGCGCTCGGAGTCGTAGGCCCCGGGGTCATTGTAGAATCCGCGCATCACTCGCACAGGAGGGGCTGGCCATGATTCGGAGGATGACGCTCGTCACGCTGTTGACGCTCGTTTTTGTCTGGGGGCTGGGCGGCAGCCTCCCGCACGCCGTGCAGAACGCGCAACTGCCTGCCGGGCCGGCGCCGACCGGTCCGATCAAGCTGGCGCGGCACCCCGACTACCACGCGGGCCGGATTGCGTTCAGCTACATGGGCGATATCTGGACCGCCGGCGAGGATGGGGCTGGCGTCGTGCGTCTCACCGACAACACGGCGCGTGAAGTCTTCCCGCGCTTCTCGCCCGACGGACGATGGATCGCGTTCTCGTCGAACCGCTACGGCAATTACGACGCGTTCGCGATTGCGACCTCGGGCGGCGCGCCACGGCGGCTGACCTACTATTCCGGCAACGACGAGGTCGTCGGCTGGACGCGCGATTCTCAGCGGATCATCTTCCGGTCGTCGCGCGGCGACGGCGCGTTTCCCAATGTCGCGACCCTCTACGAGATCCCGGTGGCCGGCGGCCAGGAACAGCCGCTCCCGGTCGACTGGGGCTACTGGGGCGACTACTCGCCGGACGGGCGGCAGCTCGTCTTCAATCGTCATCCCAACACCTGGTCGCGCAAGCACTATCGCGGCAGCTACGCCGCCGATCTCTGGATCGCCGATGTCGGCGCGCGGACGTACCGGCAGTTACTCGCGGGCGAGCGGTACAATCGCTACTGGCCGATGTGGGGCAGCGACGGGAACATCTACTACGTCGCCGACGCGCTGCCGAACGACCGCACCCTCGCCGCCGGCGGGCTCGAGGTCCGCAAGAGCGCCAATAACATCTACCGCATCAACGCGAGCGGAAACGGCCAGCCCGCGCAGCTGACGCAGCACACGAGCGGCAGCCTCTTCTGGCCGTCGATGTCGAGCGACGGCAAGGTCATCGTGTACGAGGAGAGCTTCGGGATCTGGAAGCTGGATGTGGCATCCGGTCGGACCAGCGAGATCAAGATCGACATCGAGACCGACGAGAAGGAGAACGAGTTTGCGGTCGAGACGGTGACGAACGAGCTCGACGCGTTCGATCTGTCGCCGTCGAGCCAGCGCGCGGTCATTTCAGTGCGCGGTCAGCTGCTCACGATCGCGACGAACCGCGGCGATATCACGCGCGTCCTGCCGGATGCGATGGCGTCGCGGAGCCAGAATCCGAAATGGTCGCCCGACGGCAAATACCTCGCGTTCGTCTCCGATCGATCCGGGCGCGACGAGGTCTGGATCGCCGACCAGGAAGGGAAGTCGCCGAAGAAGATCACCGATCTCGACAACGAAAAGGGGGCGCTCGTCTGGACGCCAGACTCCCGGTCCGTGCTCTACACGGCCGCCGACAAGCGTCTGTACGGCTACAGCGTCGCGGACGCCAAGACCAGCGTGATTGCGTCGAGCGACGTCTCGCGGATCGGATCGGTGTCCGTGTCGCCGGACAGCAAGTGGGTGGCGTTCGGCAAACAGGACCGTACCCTCCGCTCGCACGTCTATATCGTTCCAATCGGCGGCGGCGAGGAGCGTCACGTGTCGGAGGATCGTGTCCTCTACTCGGAGAACAACGCGGTGTGGACGGCCGACGGCCGCTACCTCGTGTTCACGTCGTCGGAAGGGGCGAGCAACGGCATCGCGACGCAGGGCGGCCTCACGACGACCACGGAGCTGTGGGTGGCGTCGCTGCGCGACCAGGACCGCGATCCCGTCAATCGGGATATCGACAACGAAGCGCAGGCGCTCGCCGCCGAGGCGGCCGGACGCGGGCGCGGCGCTGCCCCGGCGGCCGGACAGCCGGTCACGGTCCAGATCGACTGGAACAACCTCTCGCGCCGTGCCCGGCAGATCGCGCTGCCCGGCGACAACCTCGGTGGTCTGGTTGCGTCGCCGGTGGGCGCGTCGATCGCGTTGAACGTGTCGAGCGGCGGCGGCCGCGGCGGCGGGGGCGGCGAGGGCACCGCGGCGACGGCCGGCATCTACATCGTCAATGTCGAGAGCGGACAGACCACGCGCGTTCCGCCGGCGGCCGAGCCCGCCGGACGAGGCGGGCGCGGTGGCGCCGGCGGCGGAGGAGCCGGCGGCGGCAGCATGGCGTTCTCACGCGATGGCCGCACGCTCTACTTCCGCGCGGGCACGGGGCTGTTCGCCGCGACGCTCGGCGCTGGCACAGGTGGCGGCGCGGGTACGGCAACGACGGCCGCCGGCGCGGCGGGTGGTGGAGGACGCGGCGGGCGTGGCGGCGGAGGTGCTGGCGCGGCGGCCGCCGAACCGGCCGCCGCCGGCGGCGCTCCGCGGCAGGTCACCTACACCGCCAGTCTTCAGGTCGATCGGCGCGCACTGCGGGCGCAGGTCTTCAACGAAGGCTGGCGCATCATGAAGAATCGTTTCTACGACGCGGAGATGCACGCGGCCAACTGGGCGACGCTCAAAGGCACGTACGAGCCGCTGCTCAAGTACCTCGTCGATCAGGAAGAGCTGCAGTCGCTCATGATGATGATGATCGGCGAGCTCAACGCGTCGCACACGGGCGTCAGCGGCGGGCCCTCCGACGCCGGTCCGGCGACCGGCCAGACGCGGCAGCCCGGATTCACGTTCGTGTCCGATCCGTCCGGCTACTATCGCGTCGGCCACATCTTCAAGGCCGGACCAGCCGACCACGACTATCTCAAGATTCGCGCGGGCGACTACATCATCTCGCTCGACGATCGCGAGCTCAAGACGACGGACAACTACTGGCGATTCCTGACGCTGCCCTCCAGCAGCAAGTTCCGTTTTCTGCTGAACGACAAGCCGTCGACCGACGGCGCCTGGGAGGTCGCGATCACGCCGATCGTCGGCGGGCCGTTCGGCGATCTCCAGTACGCGCGCTGGGTGGACGACCGCCGCGCGATGGTCGACAAGCTCAGCAACGGCGAGATCGGTTACCTGCACATCCGGGCGATGGACGCGCCGTCGCTTCGTCAGTTTCAACTGGATCTCGCCGCCAACCGGACCAGGAAGGCGCTCGTGATCGACCAGCGGTTCAATGGCGGCGGCGGCATCGATCAGGAGCTGCTCGCGATTCTCTCCGGCCGCGCGTATCAGTACACCGTCGGCCGCGACGCGGGCGTGCGGCAGCCGCGGCCACAGAACTTCTACGGACCGATGGTGGTCATGCAGAACGAGCGATCGGCGTCGGACGCAGAAATGTTCCCGGCGGGCTTCCGCGCGCTCGGGCTCGGCAAAGTCATCGGCGTGCCGACGATGGGCGCGGTCATCGGGACCGGCTCCTACACGCTGCTCGATGGCTCAGCGATCCGCACCCCCGGCACGGGGGTCTGGACGGCGACCGGCCAGAACATGGAGAACTACGGCGTGCCACCCGACGTGCTCATCGACAACACGCCGGCCGACTTCGCGAAGGGACGCGACGCGCAGGTCGAGAAGGCGGTGGAAGTGCTCAAGGCGGAACTGGCGGCGCGCCCCAAAGGCTAGGGCAGGGGCGAAGTTCTCTACACGCAGTTTGCCGACTTCAGCAGGTCTGAAAAGCGTGGATGCTCCCTGATCGGATCGAACAGCGGGTTGACCCTCGGCAGCAGCAGGTTGAAGCTGCGCTCCCGAAGGGACTCGTCGAGCGCGTCCAGGGCGGCATCGTCCTGACCGAGGCCGAGGCGTACGACGGCGAAGTGCAAGGGCGACACGTAGCGCGCCTGCGCGCGTGCGCCGAGTTGCACGAGGGCGCGCTCCGCGGCGGATGCGAGTCCGGCGCGAGCCTGGCAGTACGCGGCCAGTGAGATGAGTGACAGGCTGTCGGGAACGAGTTCCTCGACGCGTTGCGCCGGCGCCACGGCGCGATCGGGTTGTCCTGAACAGACGTAGGACAGCGCCAGCCAGGCCTGAGCCAACGGATAGTTGGCGTCGAGATCGAGCACGCTGCGGAATTGATCGATGGCGGGCTGGAATTCGCGCGCCGTCAGTCGCACCAGTCCGACCGCCGAGTTGATCGAGAGGGACAGCGGGTCCAGCTCCCGGGCCGCGTTGATCTCCCGTTGTGCTTCGTCGTGCCGTCCCTGTCCCGCGAGGTGCGTGGCGTACCAGTGATGTCCAAGCGCGTAGCGTGGGGTGAGCTCGAACGATCGCCGGAACTGCGCTTCGGCGGCCGGCCACGTCCAATCGAAGTACGAGGTCGCATAGCCGAGCGACGTGTACGCTTCGCCGAGGCCGGGGTCCAGCTGCAGCGCGCGCTCCGCGGCGGCTTTGGCCTTCGGGAAGGCTTCGGACGGCGGCAGGACACTGTAGTAGCCCAGCACGTTGAAGGCGTCGGCCTGCCCGACGTGTGCGAGCGGATACGTTGGGTCGAGATCGATCGCATGCGAGAAGGCCTCGAGTCCCTTGCGCATCGAGTCTTCGGTCCGGCGGGTCCAGAAGTGCCGGCCTTTGAGATAGGCCTCATACGCCTCTGGATTGACGCGCCGGTGGACCGGCGTGCGGGTCTCTTGAGGCGTGAGCCCCTCGATTTCCGCGGCGATCGCCCGCGCGACCTCCGCTTGAAGCGCGAGGATGTCGCGCATGTCCCGATCGTAACTGTCCGACCACAAGTGAGAGTCGGTCGCCGCGTCGATGAGCTGCGCACTGATGCGAACGCGATCTCCGAACCTCAAGACCGATCCTTCGATCAATGCCTCAACGCCGAGCTCGGCGGCAATCTCTGCCGCCGGTTGTCTCGCGTTGCGATAGCGCATCACCGACGTGCGGGACGTCACGCGCAGCGCCTTGATCCGGGCCAGCTGTCCGATCAGGGCTTCCGTCAGGCCATCGGCGAAGTAGTCCTGCGCGGCATCGCCCGAGAGATTCTCGAGCGGCAACACGGCGAGGCGCCGGACGGACGTGCGCCGGGATCGCCGCGGGCCGGATCGCGACGCCGGGCGCGCCGGCACGCTGACCTGAGGATCGGCGCGAAGGACGTCGAGGGCGGCCGCGAGGTCGGTGACGCGCCGGTATCGGGCCGCTGGATCCTTCGACAAGGTCCGGTGCACCACCGCCCGCAGCGTCGTTGGCAACGTCCGCGACAGATCGCGGGGCGGATCCCGCAGAATCGCCGAATGCAGGTCCGCCTCGGTGTCCGCTTTGAACGGTAAATCGCCCGAAGCCATCTCGTAGAGGATCACGCCGATGGCCCAGATGTCGCTGCTCACCTGCGCCGGCTGTCCGCGGAGCAGTTCCGGCGCCATGTACGGGACCGTGCCGGCCACGAGGGCGGCCTGAGCGCCGGACCGCGTGCGCTCGTCCCCGTCGCCGGTGGGGAACCGCCGCGCCAGCCCGAAGTCCACGACTTTCACGCGCCCATCGGGCGTGATCATCACGTTGCCGGTCTTGAGATCGCCGTGAATCACGCCCTGCTCGTGCGCGTGACCGATCGCCTCGGCGATCTGAGTACCGTACCGGACGACCACTTCCGGTGCCAGGCCGCCGGACGACAGCAGTTGTTTCAGCGGCTGGCCGGCGACGAACTCCATGACGATGTAGGGCTGATCGTTCGAGGTACCGATCTCGTGAATCGTGCAGACATGCGGGTGGTTGAGAGCGGACGCCGCGCGCGCCTCATCGACGAGCCGGCGACCGGCCGCCGGATCGGTCGAGGCGCCGGCCACCAGCTTGATGGCCACGACCCGATTCAAACCGGTGTCCCGGGCTTTGTAGACCTCTCCCATCCCTCCCGCGCCGATCGCAGATTCGATGAGGTACCGTCCGAAGGAAGCGCCTACGCTGAGACTCAATGTGGAGTGATTATTGACAAGTTAGAAGTTGGAAGCCAGAAGTTAGAAGTTATTGGGCGCTTGTCTCGGCGCAGCACTTCTAACTTCTGGCTTCTCACTTCTAACTTCCCGCCGCGCAGCGGCGGGGTAGTGGGCCCCCCAGGATTCGAACCTGGGACCAACCGGTTATGAGCCGGCAGCTCTAACCGCTGAGCTAGGGGCCCGGATTGACGTTTGTTAAGTGAGAAGTCAGAAGCCAGAAGTTAGAAGTCACAGTACGCTTGCTCGAGCCTCGAGACAAGCGCCCAATGACTTCGAACTTCTGGCTTCAAACTTCTCACTTGACGCCGCTGCGCTTCAGCGCCCTTCGAGGAACGGCTTCAGACGCCGAGACCGCGACGGGTGGCGCAGCTTGCGCAGCGCCTTCGCCTCGATCTGCCGGATCCGCTCGCGCGTGACGGCGAAGCTCTGGCCGACTTCCTCGAGCGTGTGCTCGGAGCCTTCGCCGACGCCGAAGCGCATTTTGATGACCCGCTCCTCGCGCGGCGTCAGCGTCTTGAGGACGTTGTCCGTCTGCTCCTTCAGGTTGAGGTTGATGACGGCTTCGGCCGGCGACACGACGTTCGTGTCGGGGATGAAGTCGCCAAGATGCGAATCCTCCTCCTCCCCGATCGGCGTCTCGAGCGAGATCGGCTCCTGCGCGATCTTGAGGACCTTGCGCACCTTCGAGACCGGGATGTCCATCCGCTGCGCGATCTCCTCGGAGGTCGGCTCGCGGCCGAGCTCCTGCACGAGCGCGCGCGACGTGCGGATGAGCTTGTTGATCGTCTCGATCATGTGGACCGGGATGCGGATCGTCCGCGCCTGGTCGGCGATCGCGCGGGTGATGGCCTGGCGGATCCACCACGTCGCGTAAGTCGAGAACTTGTAGCCGCGCCGGTACTCGAACTTGTCGACCGCCTTCATCAGGCCGATGTTGCCCTCCTGAATCAGGTCGAGGAACTGCAGCCCGCGGTTCGTGTACTTCTTCGCGATCGACACGACGAGGCGGAGGTTGGCTTCGACGAGCTCCTTCTTGGCCTGCTCGGCCTGCGCCTCGCCCTCGAGGATGGTTCGCAGCGTCGACGTCAGCTCGTCCACCGGCTGCTCGAGCTTCTGCGCCAGCCCGCGGATTTCCTTGCGGATGTCGTCCTTGTGCTTGAGGAGGATCTTCTTCTCCTCCTCGCGCAGCTTGCGCTTGCCCTTGGCCTCGAGCTTCTGATCGATCAGGCGCACTTCGCGCTGCTTCGCCTGCACGTCCTCGACGGCGACCTTCATGATGTCGATCAGCCGGCGCTTGACCATCTCGGTGAACTCGATCTTCCGGATGGCGCGCGAGAGCTCGACGCGCGCGCGGCCGATCCGCCACTTCGCGCGGCGGTACTTCCGCTTCTCGCTCTTCGGCACGTCGCCGTACTTCTCGTCCAGCTTCCGCACGACATCGTCGGCGAGCTTGACCTTGTCGATCTGCTTGAGGAACTCGCGCTGGCGCGCCGCGATCTTCTCGTCGGTGATCTCCTCTTCGTTGAAGACCACGAGCTCGCGCACGGTGCGCTCGCCGCGCCGCAGCTGCTCGCCGTACTCGATGACTTCCTGCGTGATGCGCGGCGTCCGCGAGATCGACTTGATGACCGCGAGCTTGCCCTGCTCGATGCGCTTGGCGATGGCGACCTCGCCCTCGCGCGTGAGCAGCGGCACGGTGCCCATCTCCCGCAGGTACATGCGGACCGGGTCGTTGGTCTTGTCCAGCGCGCCCGGCGTGAGATCGAGATCCATCTCGTCGCCGCCCTCGCCCTGGAGCTTCTCGTCGCGGTAGGCCTTTTCCGAATCGACGACCTCGATGCCCGCGCTGCCGAACGTGCTGAACAAATCGTCCAGCTCTTCGGACGACGTGATGTCAGCGGGCAGCAGCTCGTTCACCTCGTCGTACAGGAGGTAGCCCTTTTCCTTGCCGAGGACGATGAGCTGTCGGATTTCGTCGTACTTTTCTTCGATAGACAATGCAGTCTCCCTGATGAGCTTCGAAGTTCGACCTTCGAAGTTCGAACTTACGAACTCAATGCTTCGAGCCGCCGAAGCAGCTCCTTCTTGCGCGCCCAGAGCGCCCCCAGGGCGCCATCGTCGGCGGTGTGCTCGGTCTGGAACCGATCGACCTCGGCCTGAACTGCAGCCAGGTCGCGGCGAATCCGTTCCTGCTTCAAAGTGCTGACGCAGTCGGCCGCCGGGGCCACACCCGCCTCGGCCTCCGCCGCGCGCTCGACCGTCGCGCGCTCTCCTTCATTTAGACGCTCGCGCAACAGGCCTGGTACAAAGTCCGGCGGCACGTCGGCCAGGCTGGCGGCCAGGCGCAGCACGGGCGCCGAGAGCAACCCCACCAGATCGGCTTCCTCCAACTGTGCCACGGCGGCCAGCCCCTCCACGGGGTGGTGCGCCAGGGCCCAAAGCAGCCCCTGCTCAGCCGGCTTGAGCCGGACGTTGACCGCGACGGCCACGGCCGGGGGCTCCCGGCGTCGCTCGACCGCCGCCTTCCGGATCTCGTCCCGGATCACGCTTTCAGTGACCCGCGCCTTGTGCGCCAGGCGGTCCGCGAACTGATCACGGGCCGCCGCGTCTGGGATCGTCGCCGCCACCGTTAACATCTTCGTCAAGAACGTTTTACGGGCATCAGGCCGCGTCAGATCCAGTCCCGCCGCGGCCCGATCCAGCAGAAAGTCCAAGTACGGCTGCGACCCGGTCAGGCGCTCCATGTAGGCTCGGCTGCCGGCCTTCCGGACATACGTGTCGGGGTCGGTGCCCTGTGGCAGCACGGCGACGTTCACCTGAAAGCCCTCGGCCACCAGGAGCTCGGAGGATCGGCTCGCCGCTCCCTGGCCAGCGGCATCCGGATCAAAGTTGAGGACGACTTTCGACGTGAAGCGTTTCAGCAAACGTGCCTGAGCGGTGGAGAGTGCGGTGCCGCTCGAGGCCACGACGGACTGGACGCCGGCCTGCCAGACCTGCGCGAGGTCGAAGTACCCCTCGACCAGCACACAGTAATTGTGCTTCCGAATGGCCCCTTTCGTCACGTGGAGACCGTAGAGCGTCCGGCCCTTGGTGTAGAGCGGGGTTTCGGGCGAATTCAGGTACTTGGGCACCTGGTCCGCCTCGAGGGCCCGCCCGCCAAACGCCACGATCGTGCCGTTGTCGCGGGCGATCGGAATCATGAGCCGGTTCCGGAACCGGTCCACGAGCCGACCGCCATCCCGCTCCATCACGAGTCCGCTTTTCACCTGGAGCGCCGGGGCTACCTTTTCGGCGGCAAACCGGCCGTGGAGTGTATCGCGGCCGGCGGCTGGCGCATAGCCATATCCAAAGGCCGTCATTGTTTCTTGACGGAGGGCGCGGCCCTCAAGTTCCCGCCGGGCACGGGCCCCCCCGGGCGCCTGGAGTTGCTCCTGAAAGAAGGCTGCGGCCACCTCGTGGAGCTTGATGAGCGCTTCCCGCTCGGCCGCCGCCGCCCGGTCCTCCGGGCCCCCGTCGGTTTCGGGGACAGCCATCCCCGCCCGCTGCGCCAGATAGCGCACGGCCTCGGGAAACGCGACCTTCTGATGGAGCTCTACGAACTTCACGACATCGCCGCCCGCGTCACACCCAAAGCACTTGAAGAACCCCTTGTCGCCGTTGACGTTGAACGACGGCGTCTTCTCCTGATGGAAGGGACACAACCCCTTCCACGTGCCGCCCGTCTTCCTGAGCGGGACCACGTCCCCGATGACCGCCACGATATCGGTCTGGGACTTCAGGTCGTCGATGAACGTTTGGGGGAATAGCGCCATTCTTCAATCTTTGAGCTCGACAATCGTCGCAGCATTGCCGCCTTCGTTGTCGGGCGCGGGCGCCACGGTCGCGACGAGCGGGTGCGTTTTGAAGAACGTTCGCAGCGCGTCGCGCAGGCGGCCCGTGCCGTGGCCGTGCACCACGCGCAAGCGGCGTTCCTCGCCGAGCAGCGCCGTGTCGAGAAACTTCTCCGCGCGATCGAGCGCGTCGTCCACGGTCGTGCCAATCAGGACGAGCTCGGCCACGGCGCGGCTGGTGATGTCGACGCCGCCGCGTTTCGGCCGCGCGATCGGGTCCTGCATCCTGCCGCGTGCCTCTTTGGGGCCCGGGGTCCTGGGCCCGCTGCGTCGCAGTTCGCCGAGCTTGACGCGGGTGCGCATGCCGCGGACCTCGACTTCGATTCGATTGCCCGACACGCTGCGCACGATCCCGTCGGCGCCGAGCGACGTCACGAAGACGATCTGCCCGATCTCGGGTGCGGCGGTGAACGCCTCGGCGTTCGCTTCAGCCGGCTCGCCGCCGGCGATGGCCTCGCCGATGGCGCCGAGCGCGCTGCGTGCCTCGGTGCGAAGTTCACCGACTTCGCCGGTCGAGAGGACCGGCGCGCGTGCGGTCGAACGGCGCCCGGCTGCGTCGGCGAGCGCGTCCGCCCTGGTCTTGAGCCGCGTGACCACGGCGTCCACTTCGGCGCGCGCTTCGCGCAGCCGCTCGTTGAGCTTGTCGTCGAGCCGGCGCTTGAGCACCGCTTCGCGCTCGGTCAGGCGCGCCTCACGCTCGTGCAACGCGCGGCGCTCAGCCGTGAGCGTCTCCCGCTCGGCGACCGCGCGCTGCTTCTCCTGCTCGACGGCGACAAGCTCCTTGTCCACTCGCGAGAGGTGCGCGGCGAGGAGCGACTCGCGCCCCGAGCGGCGCGCGCGCGCGTCGGCGATGACGCCCGCCGGCATGCCGAGCCGTTCGGCAATCTCGAGCGCGAGGCTCCGGCCCGGCGCGCCGTAGATCAGCCGGTACGTCGGCGCGTACGTGTCCGGATTGAACCCGAACGCCGCCGCTTCCGCGCCCTCGGTGGTCGCGGCATACGACTTCATCGCATCGTCGTGCGTCGTCGCCACGACGAGCGCGCCGCGGCGGCGGAAGTGATCGACCACGGCCGCGCCGAGCGCGCCGCCCTCGATCGGATCGGTGCCGCCGCCGACCTCGTCGAGCAGCACCAGCGCCGGCAACTCGAGCTCGCGTTCGATGCGCACGAGGTTGGCCAGGTGCGCCGAGAACGTACTGAGGCTCGCCGCAATCGACTGCTCGTCGCCGATGTCGGCGAAGACCGACTTGAACGGCGTGAACCGGCTGCCCGGCTCCGCAGGAATCAGCAGGCCGGCTTGCGCCATGAGCGCGAGCAGTCCGAACGCCTTGAGGGCGACCGTCTTGCCGCCGGTGTTCGGACCAGAGATCACGACGGCGCGGGTTGGCGGCGCGATGCGCAAATCGGAGGAGACGACGACAAGGACGTCAGGAGGGGCGGACGCGTCGGCCTCCGATGTCTTTTCCCGCACTGCGGGAATCAGGAGCGGATGACGCGCGCCCTTGAACTCGATGCGGCCGTCACTCGTCAGCTCTGGCGCGATCCCGTCGACGCGCACCGCGAGCCGTGCCTTGGCATAGGCCTCGTCGAGATCCGCGGCGACGTCCACGAGCGCTTCGAGCTCGTCGGCGCGCAGCCGGAACGCATTGGTGAGCGCGAGGAGAATTCGCCGAATCTCTTCCTTTTCCCGTTCGACGAGCGCGACGACGTCGTTGTTGAGCTCGACGGTCGTCATTGGTTCGACGTAGAGGCTCGCCCCGCTCGCCGACGTGCCGTGGACGATGCCCGGCACCGAGTCGCGGTGCTCGGCGCGCACGACCACCACGTACCGCCCGTTGCGGTCGGTGATGATTTGATCCTGGAGGTACTTCGACGTGTCGCGCCCTTTGGTCAGCGACTCGAGCGACGAGCGCAGCTTCGCGCGCTGCCGGCGCAGCGACTCACGAATGTCGCGCAGGGCCGGGCTCGCCGCGTCGGCAATCTCGCCGCCGGGCAGCACGGCGCGGTGCACCGCGGCAGTTTCTGGCGCAAAGGACGCCGAGCGAATCGCAATCCGGTTGAGCAGGACGTAGGACGCGCCGGGCTGTGACGCGCCGGTCTGACCGCCCGCCCGCCTGATCGACGCCGCCGTCTCGTCCACCGACTCGACAAACCGCGCCAGACCCAGCAGCTGCAGGGGCAGCAGCGGCTCATCGACGAGATCGAGCGCGACCAGGACCTCCGGCAGGTCCTCCGGCGCGTCGATCGCGAGGGAGCCTCCGGCTTTGGCGAACGCCACGGCCTCGGTCGTGAGCGCCAGCCGCCGGGCGACCTCGGCCAGGTCTGTCGCCGGCTCCAGCGTCAAGGCGCGCTCCCGCCCTAGCGCCGTCGCGGCTTCGCGCGACAGCACGTCCCGGATCCGATCGAACTCGAGCGCCCTGAATACAGCCGATTGCATGGAGAGGCCCCGGGGAGGTGGGGCAGCCCACCATTATCGCACAACCTCTCCCGGGCCGCTTGGTTGGACCCGGCCCGGCTCGCCCCGTCAGGCGACGTGCCGCCGGCCGGCCCGGTAGATCAGCACCCCGACCACATTCGCCGCCACCAAGACCGCCACGATCTTCAGACTGAACGCCGTCCAGTTCTCGACGTCGATGATCGGGAAGATCGAGAGCACGGAATAGAGCAGCGTGACCGCGAATCCGGAGATCGCCGCCAGCCGCAACCGGAGTGGCGGCGTCACGCCCAGTCGCGCCGCGCCGAAGAGCGGCACCGCGAAGAGGGCGAGGTACGTGAACGCGTAAAGAATCCCCGCCGCGTTCTCAAGGATCTGAAACGCCTCCTGGACCCCGACGCCAACCTGTCCGACCAGGGTGAGGACCAGCGTGATCGCGCCGACGAAAAAAATCGAGTTCGACGGCGTCCGGTACTTCGGGTGCAGCCTGGCGAACCAGCCTGGGACGAGCCGGTCCCAGCCGGCGACCATGGGCAGCCGGGTGTTGCCGGCGAAGATGAGGGTCACGTTGCCGATCTGCCTGAGGAGCAGCATCGCGATCAGAACGGGCACGAGGTACTGCACGAAGCCGAGGCCGGCGAAGCCGACGGTCAATGTCTGCGGAATCGGGCTGACGAGGTCGATCTCATTCGGCGGGACCAGCGCGAGCGTGCTGCTCGTGCCGAAGATGAACATCACGGCGATGATCGGCGCCGCGATCACAACCGACTGCCCGATCGTCCGCGCCGGGTTGCGACACTCCCCGGCGAGAATCGCGACGTACTCGAAGCCCGAGAGCGCGCCGAGCGCCATCTTGCCGAAGATGTTCAGGCTGAGCAGTGAGACCGTCGGGGCGGCAAGCGCCAGCGGGTGGTACTCACTTGCCGTGCCGCGGCCGAGCGCGACGAACGGGACAACGATCAGCGCCGCGAACGTGAGCAGATGCGCGGCGCCCCCAAGCGCCTGCAGCCATTTGCCGACGCGCAATCCGAACAGCGCCACGATCGTGAGCCCGATGACCGCCGCGCTGCTCACGGCCGGCGTGTACCAGCCGTGCGGGCTGGCCTGGATTCCCCAGAACGCCAGCAGATACGAGAGGTTCGTCGCGATCATCACGCCGAAGACCGACATGATCACGACGGTGTACGCCCACAGATTCCACGCCGCCAGGAATCCCAGGAAGTCGCCCAGTCCGACTGTCGCCCACTGATACAGCCCGCCCTCGATCGGCATGAGGCGGTTGAGGTACACGACGACGAGCGCCTGCGGGACGTAAAAGAGCAGCAGCGCCAGACACCAGAAGACGATGTGCGATGGCCCAAGCTTCGCCGCGGTGCCGACCCACCCGGACCCGACGATGTACATGACCTGGGTGAGCACCAGCGTCGCGAGACCGAGCTCCTTGCGAAAGCTGGCGCTCCTGGCCTCGACGTCAGCGACACGAGTCTGGACCTCGGACATGAGCCCTGGGCCGCGGATTGTAACGCGGCGCCCGATCCAAAACACGGAGCGACACGGAGTCACGGAGACCACGGATTCTTGGGGTAACCCCAACCCGGGCCCGTGTTCTCCGTGTTTCCGTGCTCCGTGTTGAGGATCGAGTTTAGAGAATCGAATCCGAGTGGCTATGAATGATTGATCTTGCTGGCGACCGCGGCGGCGCCGAAGCCGTTGTCGATGTTCACGACCGACACGCCCGTCGCGCAGGAATTGAGCATCGCGAGGAGTGCGGCGATCCCGCCGAAGCTGGCGCCGTAGCCGACACTGGTCGGCACGGCCACCACCGGCGCGCGCGACAGGCCGCCGATGACACTCGCCAGGGCGCCCTCCATGCCGGCCACCGCGATGATGACGCGCGCGGCGGCGATGCGGTCGCGCTGCGCGAGCAGACGGTGCAGGCCGGCCACTCCGACGTCGTAGAGACGGTCCACGTCGTTGCCCATGACCTCGGCCGAGACTGCCGCTTCTTCTGCCACAGGTATGTCAGAAGTTCCCGCAGCTGCCACCAAGACTACTCCCTTGCCCCGCTCGATCGGGAGGCGCCGCTCGATGATTCGGGCCTGTTCGTGGAAGGTCGCGTCCGGTACGACTTTCGCTACGGCTTGAAACGCGGAGGCGTCCGTGCGCGTGACGAGCAAGCTATGGCCACGCTGGACTATGGCGGCGGCGATGCGTGCAACCTGGGCGGACGTCTTCCCCTGCCCAAACACGACTTCCGGAAACCCCTGGCGGGCCGCACGATGATGGTCGACTTGGGCAAACCCCAGGTCTTCGCTTGGGCTGCTCAGCGCCAGGGCGTGCCGCTCGGCGTCGCCCGGTTCGACCCGGCCGTCCCGGACGGCCTCGAAGAGCGCGCGCAGCGAGGCCAGCGGGTCCGGCGATTCGACCGCCGTTCCGGCGCGCAATCTGCGAGAATGTGCCCGCCGATGGGCCCTCTGTTTCGTCACAGGCGCTCGTTTGACTCCCTCGGGACCGCCTTCCTACAATGGTGGGTTGCGGCTCCCCACGAGCTTCTCATTCTATGACGGCACCCGAAACCTTCGTCCTCGTCGCCTACTTCTTCGTCCTGAGCATCCTTGGGATTTACGGGTGGCACCGCTATTTCCTGGTCTATCAGTACAAGAAGTACAAGGACGCCGTTCCCGGTCCGCCGCCCCCGGTCGCCGAGTGGCCCGTCGTGACCGTCCAGCTCCCGATTTACAACGAGATGTACGTGGTCGATCGGCTGATCGAGTCGATCTGCGATCTCGACTACCCGAAGGACAAGCTCGAGATTCAGGTGCTCGACGATTCGACCGACGAGACTCGTGAGATCGCCGAGCTCGCCGTGCGGCGGCAGGCGGCGCGCGGGTTCGACATCAAGTATCTGCACCGGACCGATCGCACGGGCTACAAGGCCGGCGCGCTCGACGCGGGCCTGCGCGTCGCGCGCGGACCCTTCATTGCCATCTTCGACGCGGACTTCGTCCCGCCGGCCGACTTCCTGCGCAAGACCGTGCCGTACTTCAACGACGAGAAGATCGCCGTCGTCCAGGCGCGGTGGGGCCATCTCAATCAGGACTACTCGCTGCTGACGAAGATCCAGGCGATCCTGCTCGACGGCCACTTCGTGCTCGAGCACGGCGGCCGTAACCGCTCCGGCTGCTTCTTCAATTTCAACGGCACGGCCGGGCTCTGGCGCCGCACCGCGATCGACGATGCCGGCGGCTGGCAGCACGACACGCTGACCGAGGACCTCGACCTCAGCTATCGCGCGCAGTTGCGTGGCTGGAAGTTCCTGTTCCTGCCGACCGTCGTCACGCCGGCGGAAGTCCCCGTCGAGATGAACGCCTTCAAGTCGCAGCAGCACCGCTGGGCCAAGGGATCGATCCAGACCTGCCGCAAGGTGCTGCCGTACCTGTTGCAGTCCGATCTGCCGGTCAAGGTGAAAGCCGAGGCGTTCTTTCACCTCACGGCCAACTTCAACTACCTGCTCATGGTGGTGCTCTCCATCCTGATGTTCCCGGCCATGGTCGTCCGGTACAACATGGGCTGGACCGAGATGCTGCTCATCGACGTGCCGCTCTTCGCGGCCGCGACGATGTCAGTGGTCAATTTCTACGCGTTTTCGCAGCACGAGGCGTATCCCGACTGGCGGAGCCGGCTGAAGTACCTGCCGATGGTCATGGCGGTCGGCATCGGCCTGGCCGTCAACAACTCGAAGGCCGTCATCGAGGCGCTGATGGCCGAGCCCGGCGAGTTCGTGCGCACGCCCAAGTACGGGATCGAGCGCGCGCGCGACGAGTGGCAGAACAAGAAGTACCACCAGTCCATTCCTGTGCAGCCGTTTGTCGAACTGGGTCTCGGCCTGTATTTCACCGGGACGGTCTTTTACGCCCTGGCCTACGGGATCTACGGCACGCTGCCATTCTTGATGCTGTTCCAGTTCGGGTTCCTCTACACCGGCCTGATGTCGATTTTCCAGCAGGCGAGCGGCGACGACTTCCTGGTCAAACAGCCGCAGATTGCCTCAGGCAAGTAATCTGTCGCTGGCTAATGAGGCAATGGGGCAATGAGGCAATGAGGCAATGAGGCAATACGACCTCTTGTCCTGGCTGCGCCTTCGTCGGGTCGAAACCCGACCCGCCCTACGTCTGCCATAGGCGCTGCTCGGAGTTTGGCCGCGGTTCGTTCGCCGTAGCGCGGCTCGAAGTTGGAGCCGCGGTTCGTGACAAGCGCTCGTCTTGCCCCATTGCCCCATTGCCTCATTGCCCCATTGCCCCATTAACGAGAATAATCACTGTTGATGTCCACTGAGGCGAAGCCGAAGGCCGGTCTGGAAGACGTCGTCGCGGGCGAATCGGCCATCGGCTACATCGATGGCGAGCGGGGCGTCCTGGCCTATCAGGGCTACGACATTCACGACCTGGCGAACGCCGACCGAGGCGCCTCGTTCGAGGAAGTCTGCTTCCTGCTCTGGCACGGCCGCCTGCCCAACCGCGCGGAACTGGGCGACCTCCAGACGCAGCTCGCCGCCGCGCGCGTGCTGCCCGAACCGATCCTGCGCGCGATGCGGTCGCTGCCCAAGGTGGGCGGGATGGACGCGCTCCGGACGCTCACGTCGATGCTCGGGCACTACGACCCGGACGCCGACAGCATGTCGCCGCAGGCGAACTACCGGAAGGCCGTCCGGCTGACCGGACAGATGGGTTCCGTTGTCGCGACCTGGGGGCGGCTGTCGGCCGGTGGCGGGCCGATCGATCCGGACCCGGCGCTTGGCCATGCCGCCAACTTTCTCTATCTGTTGACGGGACAGCGGCCGTCGGCCCTGGCGACCCGCGCGTTCGACGTGTCGCTCGTGCTGCACGCCGATCACGAGCTGAACGCCTCGACGTTCGCCGCGCGCGTTGCGGCGGCCACGCTCACCGACATCCACTCGGCCATCGTCGCGGCCGTCGGCACGCTGAAGGGGCCGCTCCACGGCGGCGCGAATGCCGACGTGATGAAGATGCTGCTCGACATCGGCAAGGACGCGGGACCGGAGCGGGCCGAGGACTACGTACGGGCCAAGCTCGCCCGCAAGGAGAAGATCTCCGGGTTTGGACACCGGGTGTACCGGACGGAGGACCCGCGGGCGACGCATCTGCGACGCTTCTCGAAACTGCTCGGGGAGAAGTCAGGGCAGCCGCAGTGGTACGAGATGTCGCAGCGGATCGAGTCGCTGGTCAAGAACGAGAAGAAGCTCAACCCGAACGTGGACTTCTATTCGGCGTCGATGTTCTACTCGCTCGGGATTCCGATCGATCTGTACACGCCGATCTTCGCGGTCAGCCGCATCTCCGGCTGGACGGCGCATGTGCTCGAGCAGTACTCGAACAACCGGCTGATTCGGCCCCGAACCGACTACATCGGGCCGCCGTACCCGCAGACGTATCTGCCGATAGAGCAGAGGTAAGGGGTACGTGGATCAGAGTTTTATCCGGAATTTCTCGATCATCGCGCACATCGACCACGGCAAGTCGACGCTGGCCGATCGTCTGCTCGAGCAGACGGGCGCTCTGCAGGCGCGCGAGATGGAGGCGCAGGTCCTCGACACCATGGACCTCGAGCGCGAGCGCGGCATCACGATCAAGGCGCACGCGGTCCGGCTGACCTATCGCGCGCAGGACGGCCAGGACTACATCCTCAACCTCATCGACACGCCCGGCCACGTGGACTTCTCGTACGAGGTCACGCGGTCGCTGGCGGCATGCGAGGGCGCGCTGCTGCTGGTCGACGCGTCGCAGGGGGTCGAGGCCCAGACGCTGGCCAATGCCTATCTCGCGGTCGAGAACAACCTCGAGATCATTCCGGTCATCAACAAGATCGATCTGCCCGGCGCCCAACCGGATGAGGTGCGCCGCCAGATTCACGACATCATCGGCCTCGATTCCGACGGCGCGATTCTCGCCAGCGCGAAGGAAGGCAAGGGCGTGCCGGAGATCCTCGAGGCGATCGTCCATCGCCTGCCGCCGCCGACGGGCGATCCGGACGCGCCGCTCAAGGCGCTGATCTTCGACTCGTGGTACGACCCGTACCGCGGCGTCGTGATCCTCACGCGCGTGATCGACGGCGTCATGCGCCCGGGCCTCAAGGTCCGCCTCATGGCGACCGGCCAGGATTACCAGATCGAGCAGCTCGGCGCGTTTACGCCGAAACCCGTGCCGGTCGAATCGCTCGGTGTCGGCGAAGCCGGGTTCATGGTCGCCAACATCAAGAACGTCGCCGACGCGAAGATCGGCGACACGATCACCGAACTCGCACGGCCGACCTTGACGCCGTTCCCGGGCTTCAAGGAACTGAAGCCGATGGTCTTCGCCGGGCTCTATCCGGTCGAAGCGTCGCAGTACCCCGAGCTGCGCGAAGCGCTCGAGAAGCTGCGGCTGAACGACGCGTCGTTCTTCTTCGAGCCGGAGACCTCGGCGGCGCTCGGCTTCGGCTTCCGCTGCGGCTTCCTGGGCCTGCTGCACATGGAGATCGTGCAGGAGCGCCTCGAGCGCGAGTACGGCATGGACCTGGTCACGACCGCGCCAGGCGTCCTGTACCGCGTGACGACCACCGACGGCGTGACGACCGAGATCGACAGCCCCGCCAAGCTGCCCGACACGGGACGCATCACCAGGATCGAAGAGCCGCTCATCACGGCCATGATCCTGACGCCCTCGGAGCACGTCGGCGGGATCCTCGAGCTGTGTCAGGAGAAGCGCGGCGTCCAGAAGGGGATGGAGTTCGTTTCGAAGGACCGCGTCCTCGTCACGTACGTGCTGCCGTTCAACGAGGTCGTGCTCGATTTCTACGACCGGCTCAAGACGATCTCGCGGGGCTACGCCTCGCTCGACTACCACGTGACAGGCTACGCGGAGGCGCCGCTCGTGAAGCTCGACATCCTCGTCAACGGCGAGCCGGTCGACGCGCTGTCGATCATCGTGCACGAGGAGCACGCCTACGGGCGCGGCCGGGCGCTCGCCGCCAAGATGCGCGAGCTCATTCCGCGCCAGATGTTCGAGGTGGCCATCCAGGCGGCGATCGGCAACCGCGTTGTCGCGCGGGAGACCGTCCGCGCGATGCGCAAGAACGTGCTGGCCAAGTGCTACGGCGGTGACATCAGCCGGAAGCGCAAGCTGCTCGAGAAGCAGAAGGAAGGCAAGAAGCGGATGAAGCGCGTCGGCCGGGTCGAGATCCCGCAGGAGGCGTTTCTCGCCGTGCTCAAGGTCGGGCAGGACTCATGAAAAAAAGCGTGCCTCGCGAGTACCTCGAGTCGCTCATCATCGCCGTCGCACTCGCGCTGTTCGTGCGGACGTTCGTGTTCCAGGCCTTCAAGATTCCCACCGGGTCCATGGAGCCGAACCTGCTCGTCGGCGATCACCTCATCGTGAACAAGATGATCAATGCGCCGACGGTGACCGGCCTCGAGCGGGCGATCCTGCCTGGTCGCGACGTCCGCCGCGGCGACATCATCGTCTTCAAGTACCCGGAGGATCCCGAGCGCGATTTCATCAAGCGCGTGATCGGTCTGCCAGGTGAGCGCCTCGAGTTGCACCGCAAGAAGATCTACATCAACGGCAAGCCGCTGGACGAGTCGTACACGCATTTCCTCGAACCACCCGCGCCCGAAGGCTCAGCGAAGAAAGACGACGTCCGGGAGGAGTACGGGCCGGTGACGATTCCGGCCGGGCAGTACTTCATGATGGGCGACAACCGGGACAACTCGCAGGACAGCCGCTTCTGGGGGTTCATGCCCCAGAGCTACATCAAGGGCCAGGCGCTGTTCATCTACTTCTCGTTCAAGGAAGGCGGATCGGTGTCCAACCTCTTCGGCGACATCCAGTGGGGGCGGCTGCTGCACCGGGTGCGGTAGAGCTGTCTTACCACACGACCTTCGTGTCTCAGGTCACGAAGCGTTCGAGCGCGGCCCGTGCGTGCTGCCGAGCCGCTTCGCCATGTTCGTGTACAGCTCGATCAGGTTGGCATCCTTGAAAATCGTCTCGCCGGCGCCCTGCATCGTCCGTTGCAGCGCGCGGAGATTCTCGGTGATTTGTTCGACGATGGCGGGGTCCTTGAGGCTGCCGATGTTGGCCTCGACGTTGAACATCGCTGATTGAACCGCCACCATCAGCGTCTGAATCCCGACCGCGACGTCGCTTCGAGCCGATGGATTGCCGTGCTGCGCGACGGCGCGTGCCTGATCGATCGCCGTCGCGCACGCGCGCACCGTCTCGACTGGCACGTCCGTCGCGACGCGGAGCGCGTCCTGAATCGCCGCGGCGCGCGCGGCCTTCTCCTCGTCGGTGGTTTTCGACTTGCGATAGGCGGCGACGACGAGGTCGTAGGCGGCGGCATCGCGATCGATGAGCCCGACGAGCTCGTCCCGCGCGCGGAGGAGGGCGCCCCGCGCGGCGTCGAGCGCGTGGCGCTCTTCGGGCGCGCCGGTCTTCGTTCTCGGAAGCGCGGCCACCATCGCGAGCAGCGACGCGCCGAGCGCGCCGGTGAGCGCCGCCGCCGAGCCGCCCCCGGGCGTCGGGTCGGACGAGGCAAACGCGTCGAGCACCGCGGTGAGCGGTTGTTCAGCCAGCATCGCCCGACTTTAGCATGCGCCGCTTTCGACCACGCCGCGCTTGAACACCGCTCGAATGACGCTGGCGTTCACACGCAGCAGGTTGACGGCCGGCCCGTCGATCAGGACCGCGTCGAACTGCTTCCCCGGTTCGAGGCTGCCGATCCGATCGTGCCGATCGACGGAGTACGCGCCGTTGAGCGTGACGGCCGCGAGCGCTTCCTCGAACGTCAGGTGCATGCCGAAGCACCCGAGCGCCATCGTGAATGGCATGGACGGCGAAAAGCCGCCGCCGGGATTGACGTCTGTCGCCAGCGCGACCGGAACGCCGGCGGCAATGAGATCGCGGGCCGGTGCATAGCGGCCGAGCTTCAGGTAGAACGCCGCGGCCGGCAGCAGCGTCGCCACCACGCCCGCGCGGGCCAGCGCCTGAATGCCTTCTGGAGTGACATGGACGAGGTGGTCCGCCGAGCGCGCGCCCACCGCGGCGGCCACCGCCGAGCCGCCGCTCGCGGCCAGCTCGTCGGCGTGAATCCTCGCCTTCATCCCCGCGCGCCGGCCGGCCTCGAGAATCGCGTGCGCTTCGTCCGGAGTGAAGAAGCCCCGATCGCAGAAGACGTCGCACCACTCGGCCAGCGGCGCGGCCTTCGGGATCATTTCGTCGATCACGTGCTTCACGAACTCGGCCTGCCGGCCGCGATAGTCCGGCGGCACCTCGTGCGCGCCCATGAACGTGGCCACGAGCTCGACCGGCTGCGACCGGTTCAACGACGCGATCATCCGCAACATCCGCAGCTCGCTCTCGGTGTCCAGACCGTAACCGCTCTTGGCTTCGGCAGTCGTCGTCCCGGCCGCGAGCATCTCGTGGAGCCGTGCCGCGGTGGCGGCGGCGAGCTCCGCCTCGGACGCCGCCTGCGTCGCGCGCACCGTCGAGAGGATCCCGCCGCCGGCGGCCGCGATCTCCGCGTAGGTCGCGCCCGCCAGCCGCTGGCGCAGCTCACCCCGCCGGTCGCCTGCGAATACCACGTGTGTGTGCGCGTCAACGAACCCGGGGACCAGCGAACGGCCCCGGCCGTCGATCACCCTGGTTGCCGTACCGAGGGTCACGGCGGCACGGACCTCGGCCGTTGGTCCCACCGCGACAATCGTCGATCCCTGACACGCCACGGCGCCGTCGGTGAGATGTCCGTGGTCGGCCTGACGCGTTCCCGCACGCGGCGCCGGTCCGGCGACCGGGAAGAGCTGATCGAGGTGCTCGATGAGGAGGGTGATCATGTCCGACCCTCCAGCCGCCGGCGCGTTTCTTCGGCGTTTACACCCACCAGTTCCACCGACTTGTTCCGGCTGGCGGCGCCGGCGACGATGCGGACGGCGGAGCGCGGGAGATCGAGCGCGTTGGCCAGCGTCTTCACCACCGCGTCATTGGCGGCATCGTCCACCGGCGGCGCGGTGACGCGGACGACGAGCCGGCCGGCGCGGACGCCGTCGATTGCGGTGTGCGACGCCCGCGGTACGACTCGCAGATCGACGCGGGCGCCGTGACGCGTGCTCGCGATGACGAGATCCGCGAGGCTCATTGGGCGGCTGGCGCAGGCGATCGCCGGCCAAAGATCGCGGTCCCGACCCGGATCATCGTCGCCCCCTCTTCGATGGCCACCTCGAAGTCGTGACTCATGCCCATCGAGAGCTCGGCGAGGCGCTCGGCCGGGATTCCGCGGGCGACCAGCCCGTCGCGCATGGCGCGCAGGCGATGGAACCACGGGCGCGAGTCCTCGGCCTGTTCCGGGAACGGCGGCACGATCATCAGTCCGCGCAGGTCGACGGCCCTGGCCTCGAGGGCGTCGCCGATGAGGCGTTTGATCTCGTCCTCGGCGGCTCCGTGTTTCGTCGTCTCGCGCGCGAGATCGACCTGAATCAGGATCCGCGGGCGTGCGCCGCTCTCGGCGGCGGCGGCGTCCACCCGGCGAAGCAGATCAGCGCTGTCGATCGAGTGGATCCAGCGGAACGCCGTCGCTGCCTTTTTTGCCTTGTTCGACTGCAGGTGGCCGATGAGGTGCCAGTCGAGGTCGAGATCGCGCAGCTGATCGATCTTGCCGAGCGCCTCCTGCACGCGATTCTCACCGAAGGCGCGGTGGCCGGCCCCGGCCGCCGCGCGGACGAGATCGCTGCCGAACGTCTTGGACACGGCGATGAGCGCGATGCTGTCCGACGGGCGACCGGCGCGCGCGGCCGCCGCGTCGATGCGGCGGCGGACGGCGTCGAGTTGCGCGGCGATTTCGGTCACGGCATCACGCTGTGGACAAAAGAACGACCGGGCCGGCTCGGAACCGGACCCGGTCTGTGAAGATCGGCGCGCCGTCAGGGGCCGCAGCGCTACTTGATCTGCGCCAGGATCGCCTTCGCCGTCTCGGCATACTGGCCGGTCGGCGCAAGCTTGAGGTACTCGGTGAACGGGGCTTTGGCGTCCGCCATCTTGCCTTCATTCACATAGGCCATGCCCAGCCAGTAGTGCGCGTCGGCGAGCTTGGGGTCGAGCTTGACGGCCTTTTCGAATTGCGCTTTGGCTTCGGCGATCTTGCTCTGGTTCCAGAAGATGACGCCCTGGTTGAAGATCTGGTTCGCGTCACCGCCCCCGGTCGCGTCCATCAGTTCGAGTGCCTTCGAGCTCATCTTCGAGGCCTCGTCGAGTTTCTTCTGCTGGTTGTAAATCGAGGCGAGCGCGCTGTAGGCGCCGGCGAGCTTGGGATCGAGCTCGATCGCCTTCAGGTACGCCTTCTCGGCGTTGTCCATATCGCTCTTCTTGACATAGACGTCGCCGATTCGCGCGTAGCAGGCCGCGCACGTGTCGAGCTCTTTGACCATGCCCTGCAGGTTGGTAATGGCATCGTCGAAGTTCCCGGCGTCGATGGCGGCGTTCGCCTTGTCGAACAAGCCCTTGAGCTCGGCCTGTTTCTTGTTGCGCCGTTCGACTTCCTCGGAGCTCATGCCGGCCGGCGGCTTCGCGGCGGCGCCCCCCGCGCCTGGCGCACGCAGGGTGATCTCGGGCACGCGGGTCATGTCGCCGAAGACGACCTTCTGGCCCGAGAGCGTGCCGACGAGGTTGCCCTTCTTGGCGGTGATCGTCCAGGTGCCGCCGACGCCGGCGGGCATCCCGGCGCGAATCCACTCGCCGTTCTTGTCGGTCACGGTCTTCAGCTGGCGGTTGAAGTCGCCGACGAAGTCGAGAATGATCTCGACCTCCGGGACCGGCTTCCCACTTTCGTCGAGGACCTTGCCGCGCATCCCGCCCTGCTGGGCCGAAGCCGGAGCTGACAGTCCAGTGAGCAGCATGGCGACGGCGCCCACCTGGAGCGCGCGTAGCAATCGACCAGTCATGGCGTTCCTCCTGGAAATCCTGCCCAAGTCTACACCCGGGCGCCGCGCTACACTTACCCGCGATGCACGGCCCCGGGCTTCGCTCCCGCGCGCTGCTCCCGCCGCTCAAATGGGCGGGCGGGAAGCGCTGGCAGGTGCCGATCATCGATCCGCTCTGGCGGCCTCATGCGCATCGCCGGCTGGTCGAGCCGTTTTGCGGCGGCTTGGCCGTGGCGCTTGGGCTCGCCCCTGAGCGCGCGCTCCTCAATGACGCTAACCCGCACCTCATCAACTTCTATCGCTGGGTCAGTCGCGGACTCACCCTCGATCTCCCGATGCGGAACGATCGCGCGCTGTTCTATCGGCACCGCCTGCGGTTCAACGAGCTCGTCCGGGCGCGGCGCTACCGGACGCGCGAAGCGGCGTCGCTCTTCTATTTTCTGAACCGGACCGGGTACAACGGCCTGTGCCGCTTCAATAGCCGCGGCGAGTTCAACGTCCCGTTCGGACGGTACGCGACGATCGGGTACGTGCGCGATTTCGCCCGCTACCAGCCGGCATTCGCGGGGTGGAGCTTCACGTCGAGCGACCTGGCTCGCGTGCCGCTCGACCGGGACGACTTCATCTACGCGGATCCGCCGTACGACGTGGAGTTCACGCACTATTCGCGGCAGGCCTTCCGGTGGGATGATCAGGTCCGCACCGCCGAGCACCTCGCCCGCCATCCGGGCCCCGTGCTCCTGGTCAACCAGGCGACCGAGCGCATCCGGCGTCTCTACGAATCGCTCGGCTACGACATCCGGCTCGTCCAGGCGCCGCGCCGAATCAACTGCACGGGCAACCGCACACCGGCCCGGGAAGTGATCGCGACCAGAAATCTCTAGAGCGCGTTTCAGAGCGCTGAAGGAGGGGCGGGCTTCAGCCCGCCTTTGCTGGGCCGCTGAAGCCGGCCCCCGCCGCGAGAGTGGCCGCGGCGAAGAATCGCGCGACGTCCTCGAGGTCGTCGGTCATCGGTGACGGCGGCAGCGACGCCATGAACCGGCGGCCGTAGCCCTTCTGCGTGAGGCGCGGATCGAGGATGGCGAGGACGCCACGGTCGGACCGCGTGCGAATCAGCCGACCGAGCCCCTGCAGGAGCGTCAGCGTGGCAAGCGGGATCTGATACTCGTCGAATGGATGGCCGCCGCGCTGCCGGATCGCGGCGATGCGCGCCGCGACCAGCGGATCGGCGGGCGAGGCGAACGGCAGCCGGTCGATGATCACGCAGCTCAGCGCGTCGCCGGCCACGTCCACGCCCTGCCAGAAGCTCGCGGTCGCGAGGAGCACGGCGTTCGGCGTGGCGCGGAAATCGCGCAGCAGCGCGCTGCGCGGCGCCGATCCCTGGACGAACAGCGGCCAGCCCACGCGCCGCTCGAGGAGTCCGTGGACGTCGTGCATCGCCGCGTACGACGTGAACAGCACGAACGCCCGGCCCTGGCTCCGGTCCAGCAGTTCACCGATCACCCAGGCCGCCGCGCGATTGAACTCGGGCGAACGCGGGTCGGGCATCTCTGACGGCAGGAACAGCACCGACTGCGTGGAGAAATCGAACTCGGAAGGCAGCCTGAGCGTGGACGCGTCGTTCACTCCGAGACGGGTGGCGATGTACTCGAAGTTGCGCTCCACGGTCAGCGTCGCCGAGGTCAGGATCGTGGCCGTGCGGCCGGCCACAAGCGATTCACGGACGATGTCCGCGACGTCAATCGGCGCGGCGCGCAGCAGCACGCTCCGCCCGCGCGCCTCGATGAAGTGCACGAATCGCGGATCGTCGGCGGCGAGCAGGATCTTTAGATCGTCCACAGCCGCGTCCACGCGCGCCGCGATCGCCGCGAAGTCGTCCGGCAGCCCGGGCTCGAGCACGAGCGCGCTGCGGAGCCCGTCGAACGCCGCCCGCATCGCCAGGCCGGCGTCGTTCAGCCGGTTGGCCAGGTCGGGGGTCAGCGTCGCGCGGTCGCCACCCGTCTGTCGCACTTCCATCCGTGCCGTGTCGAACAGCGAGCGCGCGCACTGCTGGACGTCAGCCACGGCACCCGCCAGGCGGACGGCGATGCGACCCTGAGTGGGCGCCAACGCCCCGAACGCCTGTGTCGCGTCGCGTACGAGCTCGTCCACCCGGTGGGTGCCGAGCCCGACGCCGAAATACTGCGTCACGACGTCCTCGAGCTGGTGTGCTTCGTCGATGACGGCCAGCTCGCAATCCGGGATGACTTCGCCGAAGCCCCCCTTTCTGACCGACGCATCCGCGCACAGCAGGTGGTGATTGACGATGACGATGTCGGCTTCGGCGGCACGGTCGCGCATGCGCGTGATGAAGCAGTCGCCGAACTGCGGGCACTCGCGTCCCAGGCACTGTTCGCTCGTGGCCGTCGCGTCCTGCCAGATCGGCGCCGCATCCGGGAGATCGTCGATCTCGCCGCGATCGCCGGTCTCGGTCACCGCGGCCCACTCCGTGATGCGCTCCACCCAGCGCCGTTCGTCGGGCGGCATGCCGGCCTGTGCTTCCTGAAGCCGGCCGAAGCGGTGCAGGCAGAGATAATTCGTCCGCCCCTTCATGTAGGCGGCGCGGATGTCGATGTCGAGCGCGCGTTCGAGCGCCGGCAGATCCTTGAAGAACACCTGGTCCTGAAGCGTCCGCGTGCCGGTGGAAATCAGCACGCGGCGGCCCGACAGGACGGCGGGCAGGAGGTAGGCGAGCGTCTTGCCGGTGCCCGTCCCCGCCTCGGCGATCAGGATGCCGCCGCCGGTGAGCGTGCGTGCGACCGCGGCGGCGAGCTCGCGTTGACCCGGGCGCGCTTCGAACCCGTCGAACGCCGCCGCCAGCGGTCCGTCATCCGCAAAGGCGGCATCGACGCGAGCGGCGAGCGGCGGGTCTTCCGGACTCACGATTCGGCAAGTTGGGGATAGAGCGGGAAGCGGCGGCAGAGCGCCTCCACGTCGGCTTTGACCGCCGCGAGGACCGACTCATCGTCGGGCGCGGCGAGGACGCGCGCGATCAGGGACGCGACGAGGTCCATCTCCGGTTCGCGCAGCCCGCGCGTCGTGACCGCGGGCGTGCCGATGCGCACGCCGCTCGCGACCATCGGCGGATTCTGATCGAACGGGATGGCGTTCTTGTTGACCGTGATGCCGGCGCGGCCGAGCGCGGCTTCGGCGACCTTGCCGGTGAGGCCGCGTGAGAACACGTCCACGAGCATGAGGTGGTTGTCGGTGCCGCCGCTCACGAGCCGGAACCCCGCCGACGCGAGACCGGCGGCGAGACGCGCCGCGTTCTTCACGATTTGCTCCTGGTACGACTTGAACTCGGGCGTCAGCGCTTCCTTGAAGCAAACCGCCTTGGCGGCGATCACGTGCATGAGCGGTCCGCCTTGCACGCCGGGGAACACCGTGCGGTCGAGATCCTTGGCGAACTGGCGCTTGCAGAGCACCATCCCCCCGCGCGGTCCGCGCAGGGTCTTGTGCGTCGTCGTGGTGACGAAGTCCGAGAACGGCACCGGGCTCGGGTGCGCTCCGGCGGCGACCAGGCCGGCGATGTGCGCCATGTCGGTCATGACCAGCGCCCCGATCCGGTCGGCGACGGCGCGCACGCGGGCGAAGTCGAAGATCCGCGGGTACGCGCTCGCACCGACGACGATCATCTTCGGCTTGTGCTCCAGCGCGAGCCGTTCGAGCTCGTCGTTGTCGAGCCGCTCGTCGCTCTTCCTGACGCCGTAGGGCACGATCGTGAAGTATTTGCCCGAGAAGTTCAGCGGGTGGCCGTGCGTCAGGTGGCCGCCGTGCGCGAGGTTCATGCCGAGGATCACGTCGCCCGGCTTCAGCACGGCCATGTAGACGGCCATGTTGGCCTGCGCCCCCGAGTGCGGCTGCACGTTGGCGTGCTCGGCGCCAAACAGCTCGAGCGCGCGCTTGATCGCCAGCGACTCCGCCACATCGACGAATTCGCAGCCGCCGTAGTAGCGCTTGCCCGGGTAGCCCTCGGCGTACTTGTTGGTCAGCACCGAGCCGGCCGCCTCCATGACCGCCAGGCTGACGAAGTTCTCCGACGCGATCAGCTCGAGCCCGTCCTCCTGGCGACGGACTTCATTCCGAATGGCCGCGGCGATTTCCGGATCGGTCCTGGCGAGGTGAGTCATCGGTCGAGGGCGCTGATCTTTTCCACGCGGCGCTGATGCCGGCCGCCGGCAAACGGGGTGTCGAGAAACGCGATGACGATCCGGCGCGCTTCCTCAGCTGGCGTGACGCGTTCGGCGAGCGACAGGACGTTGAGGTCGTTGTGCTCGCGACTGATCCGCGCCGCCGAGGCGTCGAAAATGGCCGCCGATCGCACGCCGGTCACTTTGTTGGCCGCGATGGCCATGCCGATGCCCGATCCGCAGAAGAGAATGCCGCGGTCGAAGGCTCCCGAGGCCACCTCGCGGGCGACGGGGGCGGCGTAGTCGGGGTAATCCACCGGGTCCGTCGAATTCGTGCCGAAGTCGGTGTACGCGATGCCACGCTGGTCGAGTAACTGCTTGATGTCGGCCTTGAGAGCGACGCCTGCGTGATCGGCGCCGAGCGCGATCTTCATCAGGGTCCAAATGATATCAATAGATCGCTGCCGACGATGCCTCACGTCACCATTTCACGCCGCGGCGCCGAGCGGGTCCGGGCCGGTCACCCGTGGGTGTACCAGTCCGATGTCGTCACGGCCGACGCGGAACCGGGCGATCTCGTCCGCGTGAGCACCGAACAGCGCCGCCCGGTGGGCTGGGCCCTCTGGAGCAGCAGCTCGCAGATTTCGCTGCGGTTCGTCAGCACCGATCGCGATCTCGACGAAGCGACCTTCTGGCGCGATCGGCTCACGGCGGCCCTCGACTACCGCCGCTCGCTCGCCATCGCCGGGAACGCCGGCCGCCTGGTCCACGGCGAGGCCGATCGACTGCCCGGGCTGGTGGTCGATCGTTACGGCGACGTGCTCGTGATGCAGACGCTCACGCAGGGCACCGATCGCCGCCTCGCCGATCTGGCGAACACGCTCGTCGAGCTCGTGGCGCCGCGCGGGATCCTGGCGAGGAACGATCCGAAGGTGCGCCGGCTCGAAGGGCTCGACGAACAGGTTGCCGTCGTCTTCGGCGAGGTGCCGGATCTGGTCGAGGTGACCGAGGGCGCGATCCGGCACGACGTTGACGTGCGCCACGGCCAGAAAACCGGACTGTTCCTGGATCAGCGCGAGAATCACCTGGCGGCCGCGGCGTACGGGCACGGGCGCGCGTTGGACGGGTTCTCGTATCATGGCGGGTTCGCGCTCCAGCTGGCCGCCGCGTGCGAGACGGTGCTGGCACTCGATTCGTCGGCGCCGGCGGTCGCCGCCATTGCCGCCAACGCGAAGCGCAACGCGCTGGCGAACGTCGAGGCGCGCGAAGCCAACGTCTTCGACGAGCTGCGCGAGCTCGAGATCGCCGAGCAGCGCTTCGACACGATCGTGCTGGATCCGCCGGCCTTCGCCAGAAACAAGTCGGCGGTGCCGCGCGCCGTGGCCGGCTACAAGGAAATCAACTTGCGCGCGTTCAAGCTGCTCGAGCCGGGCGGCTGTCTCATCACCTGCAGCTGCTCGTACAACGTGGACGAAGCGCTCTTTCAGGACATCGTTCTGGACGCGGCGCGCGATGCCCGCGCGATCGTGACGCTCGTGGAGAAACGGATGCAGGCGCGTGATCACCCGATCCTGCTCGGCGTGCCCGAGACGCACTACCTCAAGTGCCTGGTCCTGCGGAAGATCGGCTGAACGCCGCCCGCGGTATGCCAGAATTGATCGAGTGCCGCGCTCGGGCTCCCCCCGGCGCGCGCAGGGAGCGTCTTCACCATGAAGCGTCATCTGTTCCTGCTGGCATCGCTCGTCGGATTCGTGTCGCTGGCGGCCGCCGCGCCGGCATCCGCGCAGATCGGCCTGCGGGCCGGCGTCAGCGGCGATCCCGATCAGTTCTTCTTCGGCGCGCACGTCGAGTCGGGCCCCATCGCCGACCGCCTGCGGTTCCGTCCCAACGTCGAGTTCGGCGTCGGCGACGATGTCACGCTCGTCGCCCTGAACTTCGAGTTCGTCTATTCGATCCCGTTGCGCCGACAGCCATGGCGCGTGTACTTCGGCGGCGGTCCGGCGGCCAACATCTACTCCTTCGACGACAGCCGCGGCGGCGACACGGACGTCGAGCCGGGATTCAACATCCTGATCGGCATCCAGCACACCCGCGGGCTGTTCGCCGAGTTCAAGATCGGCACGATCGACAGCCCGGACGTCAAGTTCGCTGTGGGGTATGTGTTCAAGTAGGTTCCGGGGTTCCGGGGGTTCCGAAGTTCGCGCGCTCTGGGCCAGTGCCCCGGAACCCGAACTCCGGAACCTCGGAACCTGAACCCCGAACTCCGGAACCTCGGAACCCCGGAACCGGAAGCGATAGGATCTAGATCATGTCCCCCTCCACCTACGAACCGCTCACGGCGCACGACTTCGATCAGGCGTTTCCGGGCTCGCGCCGGGTCTTCGTCGACGGGGCCCAGGGTGTGCGCGTGCCGATGCGCGAAATCGAGCTGTCGGGCGGAGCGCCGCCGCTGGCCGTCTACGACACGAGCGGCCCGCGTCATGTGGACGTGCACGTCGGCCTGCCCGGCATCCGGCTGCCTTGGATCGAGCAGCGCGGGGACGTCGAGACGGCCGGACGCGGGACCCGGCGGCCCGTGCTGCGCGCTCAGCCCGGGCGCGCCGTCACGCAACTGCACTACGCCCGGCGCGGGATCGTCACGCCGGAAATGGAATTCATCGCGGTCCGTGAAGGGCTGCCCGCCGAGTTCGTGCGATCGGAAGTGGCCCGCGGGCGCGCGATCATCCCGTCCAACGTCAACCACCCCGAGCTCGAGCCGATGATCATCGGCCGGAACTTCCTCGTGAAGATCAACGCCAACATCGGCAACTCGGCCGTGCGGTCGTCGATCGTGGAGGAAGTGGACAAGCTGCGATGGGCGACGTTGTGGGGGGCCGACACGGTCATGGACCTGTCCACCGGCCGCAACATCCACGAGACGCGCGAGTGGATCCTGCGCAACGCGCCGGTGCCGATCGGGACGGTGCCCATCTATCAGGCGCTCGAGAAGGTCGGCGGCAGGCCGGAAGACCTGACCTGGGAGGTCTATCGCGACACCCTCATCGAGCAGGCCGAGCAGGGCGTGGACTACTTCACCGTCCACGCCGGCGTGTTGCTGCGCTACATCCCAATGACGGCCCGCCGCGTGACCGGGATCGTTTCGCGCGGCGGCTCGATCATCGCGAAGTGGTGCCTGGCGCATCACCGCGAGAACTTCACCTACACGCACTTCCGCGAGATCTGCGAGATCATGCGCGCCTACGACGTCGCGTTCTCGCTCGGCGACGGCCTGCGGCCCGGGTCCATCGCCGATGCCAACGACGAAGCCCAGTTCGCCGAGCTGCGCACCCAGGGCGAGCTGACGAAGATCGCGTGGGAGTACGACGTCCAGGTCATGAACGAGGGACCTGGGCACGTGCCCATGCACCTCATCCGCGAGAACATGGACAAGCAGCTCGAATGGTGCGGCGAAGCGCCGTTCTACACGCTCGGGCCGCTCACGACCGATATCGCGCCCGGCTACGACCACATCACGTCGGCCATCGGCGCAGCGATGATCGGTTGGTACGGCACCGCCATGCTGTGCTACGTCACGCCGAAAGAGCACCTCGGGCTGCCGAACCGCGACGACGTGAAGGCGGGCGTGATCGCGTACAAGATCGCGGCGCACGCCGCCGATCTCGCGAAGGGCCACCCGCGCGCCCAAGTCTGGGACGACGCCCTGTCAAAGGCGCGGTTCGAGTTTCGCTGGGAAGATCAGTTCAACCTCTCCCTCGATCCCGTCACCGCGCGCGCCTACCACGACGAGACGCTGCCCGCCGACGGCGCGAAGCTCGCGCACTTCTGCTCGATGTGCGGACCCAAGTTCTGCAGCATGGAACTGACACAGCAGGTGCGCGATCTCGCCGCGCAGCAGGGCGTCCCGGTCGAAACAATCGTGGAAACCGGGCTTGCAGATAAAGCCAAAGAGTATCGATCGAAGTAACTTCGATCAGTTGTCTTCGATCGATCCCAACACGAATAGCACGGAGGTCCGGAGAACACGGACCGGGATGGGTTAACCCCTCAGATCCCGTGTTCTCCGTGTTCTGTCCGTGCGCTCCGTGTTAAGGATCGACTCCTAGTTCCGTGGTGGAACTATCTGAATAACTGTCTTGAAGCGCTTTTCCGTGGTGCCGTTGACGAAAAGGTAGCCCGGCGAGTTGTTCCAGGTGTAGTCCTTGACGACGACGCTCGGAGGATAGGCCATCGTGTCCTCGTCGAAGCGGCCGATGTCGAACTGCTGCATGGCGGGCGTTTTCATGAGCTCGCGGCCGCCGCCGACTTTGAGCGCGCCCTTGTAATACAGCACGATCTCGGCGAACGGGGCATTGGTCCCGTAGAGATAGAAGCGCTGATCGCGTCCCGCGTCGAACGAGCTCAGGAACTCCGCGCCCGGGAACGCGAACGCGGCGGCGCCACCTTGCGCCGTGTTGCCCGGACTGGCCGGACTGGCCGGCGGGGTTCCGGGCGACGGCTTGGCCGTCGTCGGCGTGGCGGGATCGGCCGGCTTGGTGGCCGGCGGCTGTGCGGTCGCGCCGGGGAACGGACGCGGCACGGGCGGCGCCTGGGATGTTTGCGCCGCCGCCACCGCAGCGAGGAGTACCCCGAACGTCCAGGTCAGGCCGAGCCGCGGTCCGTGCATCGATCGCACCTCGCTATTATAGGACCGCATGGACATCTTGTCGGCCTGCGAGCGCGATCGCGACAGGATCGTGCGGCTGGTGCGCGAGCTGGCGGCGTGCGAATCGCCGAGCACCGATCGCGCGGCGCTCGACGGGTGTGCCGCGCTGCTCGCGAAGCGGCTCGTCGAGTCGGCCGCGTCGGTCGAGCGTTTGCCCGGCGCCCCGACCGCGGATCACGTCCTGGCCGAATGGCCGGGCGGTCGGCCGCCCGTGCTCCTCATCGGTCATTTCGACACCGTCTGGCCACTGGGCCAATTGGCGCGGATGCCGATTGAAGAACGAGACGGCCGGCTCCACGGGCCCGGCGTGCTCGACATGAAGGCCGGGCTGGCCATCGGCATCACCGCCGCCCGGGTGCTGGTCGAGACGAGGCAGGCCGCCGAGCGTCCGACCATCCGGCTGCTCGCGACTTCCGACGAAGAAGTGGGTAGCGCGACGTCGCGGGCGGCCATCGAACGGCTGGCGCGCGAGAGCGTCGCGGTGCTCGTGCTCGAACCGGCGCTGCCCGGCGGCGCCGTCAAGACCGCGCGCAAGGGCGTCGGGGAGTTCGAGCTGGTCGCGCATGGGATTTCGGCCCATGCCGGCGCGAATCCGGGCGCGGGTGCGAGTGCGATTCACGAGATCGCGCGGCAGGTGATTGCGATCGGGGCGCTGAACGATCCGTCGCGTGGCCTGACGGTGAACGTCGGCGTCGTCGAGGGCGGCACACGATCGAACGTGGTGGCCGAGCGCGCGCGGGCGGTCATCGACGTGCGCGTCAGCTGCGTGAGCGACGCGGCGGCGATCGAAGGGGCGCTTCGGGCGCTCGCGCCGTCGGATACCCGCGTGACGTTGACGCTCTCTGGCGCGATCAACCGCCCGCCGATGGAGCGCACGGCGGGCGTCGCGGCGCTCTACGCGCTGGCACGGGAAGTCAGTCGCAGGATGGGCCGCGAGCTTGGCGAAGGCGCGACGGGCGGCGCCTCCGACGGGAACTTTACGGCGGCGCTGGGCGTCCCAACGATCGACGGGCTGGGCGCGCTCGGTGACGGGCCGCATGCGCTGCATGAGCACGTCGTCATCAAGGAGTTGGCGCCACGCGCGGCGCTCGTCGCCGGCCTGATCGCGCGGATCGGCGATAATGAAGGACAGAAGATTCCATGAGGGAGCGATGAACGGACTCAAAACGGCGTTGCTGCTCGGCTTGATGAGCGCGCTGCTCATCCTGGCCGGCGCGGCACTTGGGCAGAACGGGTTGTATATCGGCTTCCTCGTCGCGATCGCGATGAACATCGGGAGCTACTGGTTCTCCGACAAGATCGTGCTCCGGATGTACAACGCGCAGGCGGTCGGGCCGGATCACCCGCTCTACCGGATCACGGCGCGGCTCGCCCAGAAGGCGAACCTGCCGATGCCGAAGGTGTACGTCATCCCGGATCCGTCGCCAAACGCCTTCGCGACCGGCCGCAATCCCGAGCATGCGGCGGTGGCGGCGACCGAAGGCATCATGCGCGTCCTCTCGGAGAGCGAGCTCGAGGGCGTCATCGCGCATGAGCTCGCGCACGTGAAGCACCGCGACATTCTCATCAGCACCGTCGCGGCCACCATCGCGGCCACGATCATGCTGATTGCCCGGTTTGCCATGTTCTTCGGTGGCGGATCGCGCGACGAACGTCAAGGCGGCGGCAGCCCGCTGGCGATGCTGGCGTTTGCCATCCTCGGGCCGATCGCGGCGATGATGATTCAGATGGCGATCTCGCGGCAGCGCGAGTTCGCGGCCGATCGTGGCGGCGCCGAGATCGTCGGATCGCCAATGGGGCTCGCCTCGGCGCTCCGCCGGATCGAGACCGCGGCGAAACAGGTGCCGCTCGAAGCCACGCCGGCCACGGCGCACATGTTCATCATGAATCCGTTTGCCGGGATGGGCGGCGTCGCGAAGCTGTTCATGAGCCATCCGCCGACCGAAGAGCGCGTCCAGGCGCTGATGGCGATGCGCGGCGGCCGGGTGTAGCAGTCAGTTCTTCGGTCGTTAACACGGAGACCACGGAAACACTGAGGACACGATTCACGCAGGGTTGACCTAGGAAAAACCCGTGCTCTCCGTGATGTCTCAGTGCTCTCCGTGTTGTTGATTTCGGCGGAGATCACCGCGTTTTGGTTCGCGTCCCGACCTCCCGAATCAGCCCGCTGACCATCGCCTTGATCTTCTGCACGTAACCCCTAGGCGCGTAGCCGCCCTGATACAGCCCCCGATATCCGTCGACGAGGTCCGGGTACTCGCGTTCGAGAAACGCGAAGAAGTGCTGACGGACGCCCTCTTCGAGGTGCGTGACGCCTGAACCCGCGAGCCGTACACCGGTCTGCGCAATCTCCTCCAGTGTCCGCCGGACGATGGCGCGCGAGGTCGTGATGCCTGGCACGAGCGGCATCATCAGGACGGCGGCGTCCACACCGGCGTCGGCAAGCTGGCGGACGGCGCGCAGCCGTTGCCGCGGCGGCGCCGTGCCGGGCTCGAGCCGGGCCCAGGCGTTCTCGTCGGTGCTCGGCACGCTGAGATACACCTGACAGCCGGCCTGCCGTGAGGCCTCGACGAGCAGATCCGTGTCGCGCACGACCATCGGCCCTTTTGAGACGATCGAGAACGGCGTGCGGGTCTGGACGAGCGCTTCGAGACAGCGGCGGGTGATTCGATAGTGGCCCTCGATCGGCTGGTACGGATCGGTGGCCGTGCCAACCGCCACGCTTTCGTGCGCCCAGCCCGGACGTGTGAGCTCGCGCCGCAGGACTTCCGGCAGGTTACGCTTGACGAAGATCACACTGGAGAAATCGTCGCCGGTGCCAAGCTCGAGGTGGCGCTGGTACTTGCGCGCGTAGCAGTATTCGCAGGCGTGGGTGCACCCGCGGTACGGATTGAGCGCCCACTTGAACGGCATGCCCTGGGTCCGGACCACGCCGGACCGCACCCGGACTTCCTGATAGCGCGCTCGATCCGCCCGCGCGATCGCGCCCTCCAGCCCCTCCACGCCCGACTGGCGCACGGCATCCGCGACGTCGCGCAAGGTGAGCCCCGGCCCAGCCTCAGGAAAGAGCGGAATCTGGAGCGATTTCACGTCGATTCGCTTTATTTTCGCCTAATAGAGGGAAGGTGTCAACTGAAGAAGAGCGTAGTGAGCCACGAGGGCGCCCAGACCATGGGTGGGTGCAATGACCGCCCGCAGGCGAGCGTAGCGAGCCGTCGCGGGCGCGCGAGCGGGGGTGGGGCCCCGCGAGCAACTAAGGAAGACGCTCGCCTCCACGCGCGGCGCGCTCACGGCTCGCTACGCTCGCCTTCGCGCGGTCTTCTTCCCTCAAAGGAGATACGCCGCCGCAAAACCGATCTGGGCCACGAACATCATTCGATACATGTGGGCCCAGGAGACGTGGTTTTCCTCGACGGCGAGATCTTCCGGACGTTTGAGCATCAGGTAGCAGACGTAGAGTCCGTAGGCGGTCATGATCGCGCCGAGCGCGTGGAGCAGCATCGCGTGGCCGGTGAGAATCCCGGCCGCGGTGCCCACATTGATCAGGAGAAACGGCAGCACGAACGACGGCGAGATCATCCAGGCCGCGCGTTTGACGCCATAAAGAATCGGCAGTGTCCGGCAGCCGCCGCGGCGATCGCCTTCCATGTCGGCGAAGTCCTTGGTCGTCGACGCGCCGAGCAGAAACAATCCGAAGATGCTGCCGATGAACCACGGTTCGACCCCGAACACCGTCTTGACCGCCGACCAGCCCGCGACTTTGAGCAGCACGCCGCGCGGAACGGCGATCGTGATGTTCGCCCAGATGCCGTACTGTTTCGTTCGGAGGGGCGGCACGGAGTAGACGTAGGTACATACGACTGCGACGAGGACGATCCAGAAGCACTCGTGGCGGCCGCCGGGCGCGACGAGCCACGCCAGCACCAGCGTAAGCGCATACATGATCGCCGTGAAGCTCCAGGCCTGGGCGATTGAGAGCCGGCCGCTCGGCAGCGGCCGGCGACCCTTGTTCACGCGATCGATCTCGAGATCGTAGATCTGGTTCAGCGCGTTGCTGCCGGCGTTGAAGACCATTGCCATGATCGCGCCGAGGATGGGCGGCACGAGCAGCCCGGGCGAGAAGACCTCTCTCGGATGCGCGCCGATCGCCGTGAGCGCGCCGGAAAAGAAGCCGAGGGCGGGCGCGATCAGCGTGAACGGGCGCGCGAGCTCGACATAGGCCCTCAGCATCGACCTACCTCACCACCGCGATCGCCGCGACCGCCAGCCCCGCGCCCACCGCCGAGTTCACGAAATTGAGGGCGTGGTTGTCGAGAATGCCGGGCCCTTCGAGCGTCGCGCCGAGCACGCTCTCGACCAGCGACGCCAGCGTCGAGGCGGCGACGACGGCGGGCATCCACGCCGCTGGCAGCAGGTCGAGCCACACGGCGGCCGCGGCGAGCAGGCCGGCCGCGCCGATGCCCGCCAGCGTGCCTTCGACCGAGACCGCGCCGGACGTGCCCGGCGGGACGCGGCGGAATCCGGTCACGAGCCAGGTCGTCTTGCCGATGGCCTTGCCCACCTCGCTCGCGACCGTGTCGCTCGCCGACGTGACGAGTGCCGCCACCATTGCCAGCCGGGCGACCGACGCATTGGGCACGCCGGCCGAGAGCAGCGCCGCCCACGCGGCCAGACCGGTGTTGGCGATGGCGTTGCCCGGGCCGCGCCGTCCGCCGCGGGCTTCGGCGATCCCCGCCGCGGCCTTCCGCGCCAGTCCGGCGCGGGTCGCGATCGCCGCGGCGAGAAACGCCGTGAAGAGCAGCGTCCATCCCTGCCATCCGGTCCCGACGAAGACGGCGACGCCGATGATCATCCCGACGATCGCGCCCGACAGCGTGACGAGACGACTGCGCCAGCCGGCGAGAGACACGACGACGTTGGTCGCGATCGCGGGAAGGATCCGCGCGGTGACATCAGGCAGCGACGCGCGCCACGCCGATTCGTCGAGCAGGCTCAGCGACCACAGCACCGCGGCCGCCGTGGCCGGCACGCTGATGTTGTCGTTCAGACGAATCGGCACCGTCTCGACCAGCCCGGCGATGAGCGCCGCCGCCGTCGGGCCCGCGAGCACCCACCATGCCGGCATCCGTCCGGAGGCGTTGGTCATCCATGCGGCGGCCGCCGTTGCGGCCAGCGCTCCGAAGGCGACGAAGGCGAGGAGTCCGGCCGTGGACTTCGCGCGGTTCCACGGCAGCGGCCGCGATTGCACGTGCGCGCCGACGAGGGTGGCGGCCCCGTCGCCGGCCGCGAGAATCGCCCATGCCGCCGCCGCGATTTCCAGTTGCGCCGGGAAGCAGAGCACGAGCCCCAGGACCGCGATCGGGTAGATCACGATGCCCGACGTCCAGCGCGTCTCCCCCGGCCGGAACACTCGGCCGGTCCCGAGCAGCCACGGCAGGATCGTGAGATTGAAGAGCGCGGCGGCGATCGCGCAGAGCGCCGCCTGCCACCAGGTCAGCCAGCGCAGCAGGAACGCGAAGAGGCCGGCGCCGATATGTACGAGCTGGCGGCCGACTTCGGAGGACGAGGCCATCGATCAGCGTCCCGCGAGCGTCTCGCTGCGCCACCACTCGAGCGTGTCCGACAGCGTCTGCTCCACGGGAATCTTCGGTTCCCAGCCGAGCTCGGCGCGGATCCGGCTCGCGTCGCCCTGCACGACCGGCACGTCGTTCGGACGCATCCGCTGTGGATCCACCGTGATTGTGATCTGCAGGCGCGCGAAATGCAGCAGCTCTTCGAGCAGGTCGCCGATCTTCCACGCCCGGCCCGAACAGATGTTGTACGCCCGGCCGGCCGGCGCGTCGCGCATCATGAGCTGATACGCCTCGACGACGTCGCGAACATCGGTCATGTCGCGGCGGGTGTCGAGATTGCCGACGGTGATGACCGGCGGCTCCAGGCCGGCCTCGATGCGCGCGATCTGCCGGGCAAAGCTCGACACCGCGAACGCCGACGACTGGCGCGGCCCGGCGTGATTGAAAGGACGCGCGACCACGACATCGAGCTGCTCGGCCTGTGCCGCGCGCATCGCGAGCAGATCCTGCGCGAGCTTCGACACCCCGTACGGGTTCGGCGGGATCAACGGCGCGTTTTCGTCGAGCGGATCGTCCGAGATCTGGTAGACCTGGGCCGACGACACGACGAGCACGCGGCATGGGTTGCCGAGCTGCTTGACGGCTTCCAGCACGTGATGAGTACCGAACAGGTTCGTGCGCAGGTGCGGGACGACGTTGCCCCACGACGTGTCGATCTGCGGCGCGCCGGCCACGTGATAGATCGCCTCCGGCAACGCCTCTTCGACGGCGTCGGCGACGGCGGCCGGATCGAGCAGGTTCACCGGCCGCCAGTCGAGGTGGCGCCCGGCGTCGGGCGGCCGGCCATCGGGCCGGTACCAGGCCACGACCGGCGCGTGATCCGTCAACCCGTCGAGCAGATGTCCGCCGGCGAATCCGGTCGCGCCCGTGACCAGGATCGTCCCCATCGTCATGTCGTCAATGCCGAGAGCGAGTGCCGGAGTGGATCGGGAAGATTGGGAGGGAGGCAGGATCGCCCCCGCTCAGCATCTGGCGCTTCATCTGCGGCCAGTATTATCTCCGAACGACCCGAACGGGTTCGAGAATGACCCGATTCCCGCCAGTGAGAAGGAAATGCCGAACTTGCGGTCCGCCGGGTAGTTGTATGCGCCGAACCGCCGGGCCGTGATGGTCTGGTAGTCCACGGTGATGCCGCAGCACTGGGCGCTGTACGACGCGACGACGCGCTGCTGCACGAAATCGTTCTGCTTCAGATCGAAGTTCGCGAAATAGGTGCCGCTGAACTTGCCGTGCGCGGGACGCATCGTGACCGTTCCGCCGAGCGAGTGCGCTGTACTGTCGGGAAACCCGTACACCGGCGATCCCGGAATGAACTGGGTCTTCGACCAGATCGCCGTGACGCGCGTCGTCGGGCGGGTGATCGATCCGGAGGCGGCGAAGGTCTGAGGCTTCTGGAACTTGGGATCGATGTAGGTTTGAAACGTGCCGCTGAGCGTGTCAGTCGGCGTGACGGTCGCGCCGATGCGCATCGGCGAGTACAGGCCGGCCGTCGGCGCGAGATAGTTGGCATCGACCGCCGCGGCTTTGATATCGCTGTAGCGGCTCTGCTGAATGGTCACGGCCAGGATTTCGCGGACGATGCCCGGCCCGGCGGCCATCTTGCGCCTGGCCAGCAGACGGTTCGTGAGCGAGTAATCGATGGTCATGGTCCCAGACGGGGCGTTGTCGACGCCGGAGTCGATCAGCACGACCTGGCCGTAGTGTTCGAACGGTGACAGCACTCGGAACGAGACGCGCGGTTCGATCAGGTGTTTGTAACGCTCCGCGTAGCCCGGCTCCTTGGGCGTCCAGATTCTCGCCAGCACCGGGCCGACGACGTCGGTGCGGAAGTCGAGCAGCGTCCGGTTGAGCGGCACCGGAACCTGCACGCCGGTCCGCGCGTCGAGGCTCTCCTGCCACCGCGTGAAGCGGAAGGAGGCCGACGAGCTCGCCGACAGAAACGGCAGCGTGCTGAGCGGCAGCCGGATGCGCGGCGAGGCGTCGAAGCGCATGAGGCTGTGGTTGTACTCCGGCAGCGCGATGTTGTCCTGCCGGATCAGATACGCGATCTGGCCGCTGGCGCCGAGGTAGACGCGCGATCGGCCAATCGGCCGATCCGTGTAGCTGAGATCGACTTGCGGCGCCCGGCCCTGCCTGGTCGCCGTCGTGCCGTAATAGATGTCCTGCTGCTGGACCGTCATGCCGAGCCGCACCCGCCGGGCGAGCATGCCGCTCAGGTTGACCGCGAAGTTGCGGGACCGGTTCGAGAAGTCGTAGACGTTCTGTTCGTACTTCTGCTGATCCTCGATGCTGGTGAAGTAATTGACGTTGCCGACGAGCCGGAAGCCGTGCGGCAGGCCCTGGCTCACGCCGCCGTTGATGTCGTAGGACCGCGTCGCCGGCCTGGTCACGGTGACGCCGTCCGCGCCGATCGTTTCCTTCGTGCCGATGACGGTCACGAGCATGTTCCCGTCGGATCCGGGCGCCGCGGAGTAGCGATAATCGCCGGCGAACGTGTTGCCCGACTTCGACGACCACGTGTGGTAGAACGTCGAGTCCATGTAGCGCTTCATTGCCCAGAAGAACGCGTTGCTGATCCCGGAGCCGTGGACCTGCGAGGCGCCATAGCTTGGCATCAGGAACCCGGTCGCCCGGTTTTCCTTGTTGATCGGGTAGTAGATGAAGGGCAGGTACAGGAGCGGGACGTCCTTCACTTTCAGCACCGCGTTCTTGAGCACGACGCGCTTGTTCAGCACGACCGTGCCGTTCGATCCGGTGAGAATCCAGCGTGGGGTCGGCTGGTCGCACGTCGAGAACGCGCCGTCGGTGATTCGGTAGGTCTCGGGACCGATGCGCTCGAACTTTTCGCCCTTGAACTGAATGTCGAGGTCCGGCGCGCCGAACGTGGTCGGCGCGGGCGCCGGCTGCGCGTCTCGCAACCGTGCGAAGCCCTGCGCGTTGTAGAACGTTCCGAAATTCGTCGCGCGGTCCATCTCCATCTTCTCGGCGTAGACCGTGAGCCCCTGCGACTTGTCGACGAGGAGCAGCCGCCCGCTCGCGAAGATCGTCTTCGCGTCCCAGTGCACTTCGTCAGCGAAGAGCTGCAGATCGTTGCACTCGATCTCGACCGATCCGCGCACGAGGCCACTGTCCGGCCCCTTTTCGCCCTGGCCGGTGTACGCGAACCGCGGATTGCCCTGGCAGTTGTCGAACGGACCGGCTGGCGATTGTGCGCTGGCGATCGACGGGGCGATCACGCACAGGGCCACCGGGCACGCGATGAAAACAGATCGCACGATCCTCGAGAAAGTTATCACGAGATCTCCGCGCGAAGCTCGCCGGCGAGATGGAGCGAGCCGGCCACGACGGTGGGTTCGCCCAACGCGGCTGCGCGCGTGAGCGCGTCGAGCGGCGACGAGGCGATCTCGACCGGGACGTGCGGCGCCGCGACGGCGGCGATCGCCCTCAGCTCGTCAGACGTCGCGGCGCGCGCGGTGGCCGGCGCCGTGAAGAAAAAGTGCGACGCCGCCGGCGCGAGCGCCTCGAGCAGCGCGTCCAGCTTCTTGTCGCGCATCGCCCCGACCACGAGCGGCAGCTTGCGGCCGTAGGTTTCCATGAGGTACGCGGCCAGCGCACGGGCGCCCGCGGGATTGTGGGCGCCATCGATGATGACGTCGTGCCGCCGCCATTTCAGCAGCTCGAGGCGCGCCGGCCACTTGACGTCCTGGACGGCCGTGCGGATGGCGTCGGACGGCACGGGCATCAACCCGTGCGCCGAGACTTCCTCGAGCAGACGAACCGCGGCGAGCGCGTTGGCCGCCTGATGGCGTCCCCGCAGACCCAGCGTCAGGTCGCGATACGCGCCCCGCGGCGTCACCAGCGAAAGCCGGGCCACGCCTTCGTGCATCGTCACGTCGAGGTCGACGCTTTCGGGCGCGAAGACATACCGCGCCCGCGCCCGTTCGCTCGCGCGGCGGACGACGGCCTGCACGGCGAACGGATTGTCGGCCAGCACGGCGATCGCGCCGCGCTTGATGACGCCCGCCTTTTCCGCCGCGATCTCCTCGATCGTGTGACCCAGGTGTATCTCGTGATCGAAATCGATCGATGTGATCACCGCGGCGGCCGCATCGACGACGTTCGTCGCGTCGAGCCGGCCGCCGAGCCCGACCTCGAGGACGGCGACTTCGATCTCCGCGTCGCGAAACGCCTCCAGCGCCACCGCTGTCGTCGCCTCGAAGAAGCTGGGCGGGGCGGCCAGCAGCTCGGCGGCGGTCCGCACCCGGCCGGCGAGGTGTTCGAGATCCGTCGCCGAGATCGCCCGGCCGTCGATGGCGATCCGTTCGGCCAGGTTGACGAGGTGGGGCGACGTGTAGCGGCCGGTGCGGTAGCCGGCCGCGCGCAGCCCGCGCTCGATCATTGCCGTGACCGATCCCTTGCCGTTGGTGCCGGCGACGATGATCGAGCGGAAGGCTTCGTCCGGCCGGCCGAGATAGCCGAGCAGCGCGCGGATCTGGTCGAGCCCCAGCTTGATGCCCAGCTGTTCGAGCGAGAACAGGTAGGAGAGATGCGTCACAGGCACTCCCTGGACGAACGCCGGCTACTCGGCTTTGGCCGCGGCGGCCTCGACCGGCGGCGCAGCCGGCACCTCGCGCACCGGCGGCGGGAGTCCCATCATCACACGCAACACGCTCGTCAGCGCCGCTTTCAGCTCGCGCCGATCCACGATCGCGTCGAGAAACCCCTTCTCGATGAGAAACTCCGCGCGCTGAAAGCCGTCGGGCAGCTTCTGGCGGATGGTCTGCTCGATCACACGCGGGCCGGCAAACCCGATCAGCGCTTTCGGCTCCGCGATGTTCAGATCGCCGAGCATTGCGAAACTTGCCGTCACGCCGCCGGTCGTCGGATCGGTCAGGATCGAGATGTACGGCAGCCCGGCGCGATCGAGGCGGCCGAGCGCGGCGCTGATCTTCGCCATCTGCATCAGCGACAGCGCGCCTTCCATCATCCGCGCGCCGCCCGAGCAGGAGACGATGATGAAGGGGCAGCGGTTCGCGAGCGCCCGCTCGGCGCCCCGCGTGATCTTCTCGCCGACGACGACGCCCATGCTGCCGCCGATGAATCCGTACTCCATCGATGCGATCACGATGGGCAGCCCGTCGAGCGTGCCGGAGCCGACGATCACGGCGTCCTTGAGACCCGTGGCCTTGATGCTGGCGTCGAGGCGGTTGCGGTACGGCTTGGTATCGACGAACGCCAGCGGATCGAGCGAGCGAAGGTCGGCGTCGTGTTCGATCCACTGCCCGCCATCGAACAGCATGCGCAGCCGGTCAGCCGCCGTCATCCTGAAATGGTGATGGCACTTCTGGCAGACCTGGAGCGACTCGACGAGCTCTTTGTTGTAGATCGCCCGGCTGCAGGACGGACATTTCACCCACAGCCCTTCGGGCACCCGGCTCGCCTTCTCGTTGGTCTTGATCGGCTTGCGGGTTTTCTTGAACCACGCCATTTGGGCTTCTACTTTGGAACAAACCGACGGTAATCGGCAATGTCCAATCGGCCATGGGCAATGGCAGCCCCATGGGCAATGGGTAAAGCCGATAGGCAATGGGTAATCCGCAGTGGATCAATCGGTAATGGGCAATCGGTAATCGATGGGGGTGACCGGCCATCGGTAGTCGATGGGTAATTGGCCATCGGCAGTCGATGGACAATTGGTAGGCGGATCATGGGCGGTCGGTCCTTTGCCATTGCCGATTGGCCATCGGCCCTTGGCCATTGCCGATCACCGTCAGCCATTGCCCATTGCCCATTGCCCATTGCCCATTGCCTTACCCATTACCGATACCGATTGCCGATCAGTCGATTGCCGATCCGTCCATTTGCGATTGCCGATTGCCCATCCGCTTTGCCCATTGCCAATGGGGCTGCCATTGCCCATTGCCGATTGAACATTGCCGATTTCAGGTTCTGGGCACGTAGTATCGGGTGCCCGCGCCCATCGAGCGAAGCTGCTTCAGCAGGTCGTCCACGGTTTCGTCCCCCCACGACAGATCGAGCTGTGAGGTCTCCACGACCAGGAGCGGCGTGGCGGAGTAGTGGAAGAAATAGTGGTTGTAGGCCTCGTTGAGCTCCGCGATGTAGTCCTCCGTCGGCAGCAGATCCTCTTCGTCATGACGCTTGGCGCGGTCGCGCAGCCGCCGCTTGAGCATGTCGGTCGGCGTCTGCAGGTACACGACCAGATCCGGCACCGGTACGTCGCGTGCCAGCAGGTCGAAGAGCCGCTGATAGATGAAGAGCTCGTTGTCGTCGAGGTTGAGAAACGCGTAGATCCGGTCGCGCTCGAAGACGTAGTCGCACACCGTCGTCTGGTTGAAGAGATTGGCCTGACGTAACGCCGCGAGCTGACGATGCCGGGCCAGCGTGAAGAACAGCTGCGCCTGGAACGCCGCGCCAGGACGGCCGGCGTAGAAGTCGGCGAGAAACGGGTTGTCCTGTTCGTCGCGGACGACGGTCGCTTCGAGCCGCGCGCCCAGCCGCTCGGCCAACAGGCCTTTCCCAAGGCCGATCGGGCCGTCAATGGCGAGGTACCGGAACTCCAAGGTAGGCGAGTATAAGGCCGGTGCAGGGTGCACTGTGCACTGGCTCGTGTACCCTTTGATCCGATGCGGATCAGCGCCGTTGACCTTGCCGTGGTGCGGTTGCCCCTCGTGCGCCCTTTCGAGACCAGCTTCAGCCGGATGACGGCGCGTGAGTTCGTCATCGTCGCGGTCCACGACGACGGAGCGGTCGGGTGGGGCGAGTGCGTCGCGGATGCCGATCCGTTTTACAGCGCCGAGTCGACGACGACCGCCTGGCACGTGTTGACGAAGTACCTCGTGCCGGCCGCGCTGGGCCGCACGATCGAGCACGCAACCGACCTCGCGCCGCTCTGGCGCCGTGTGCGCGGCCACCCGATGGCCAAGGCCGCGCTCGAGATGGCCGCCTGGGACCTGGAGGCCCGCCGGCGCGGCCAGCCGCTCTGCACACTGCTCGGCGCCGCGGCCCGGCCGATTCCGGCCGGCGTGTCGATCGGCATTCAAAAATCGCTCGACGATCTGACGGAGCGCGTGGCGGCCGAGCTGGCTGACGGCTACCGCCGCATCAAGATCAAGATCAAACCGGGTTGGGACGTGGAGCCGGTGACCCGGCTCCGCGCCGGGTTCGGCGACATCCCGCTGATGGTCGATGCCAACGCGGCGTACACGGCGGCCGACGCGGGCGCGCTCGGCGCGCTCGACGACTTCAGGTTGATGATGATCGAGCAACCGCTCGATTACGATGATCTCGTGCAGCACGCGCGCCTGCAGCGCCAGATTCGGACGCCGCTCTGCCTCGACGAGTCCATCACCGGTCCGCAGGCCGCGGCCGACGCGCTGGATCTGGGCGCCTGCCGGATCATCAACATCAAGCCCGGCCGGATGGGCGGCCTTGGGCCCTCGCTGGCCGTGCACGAGATCGCCCGTGCCCGCGCGATTCCGTTGTGGCACGGCGGCATGCTCGAGAGCGGGATCGGGCGGGCGCACAATTTGCATCTCTCGACGCTGCCCGGGTTTACGCTGCCGGGCGATGTGGCGGCGAGCCGGCGGTATTTCGTTCCCGATCTGATCGATCCGCCGATCGAGGTTGCCCCGGACGGGACCATCGCGGTGCCGGCCGGCGCAGGCATCGGCGTCGATCCGGTGCCTGAACGGGTGCGCGCCGCGACCGTGCATCAGGAAAGGTTCGTGGCGTAAGGTTGGCGGTGGTGGTCGTGCGATCAGCCGTTCTTGTTGCAGGGCTGGCTCTTGGCGGGCTGGCAGTGGGGTGCAAATCCGTGCCGGCGCCCGCGCCGGTGACGGCGCCCGTGCCGCCCCCGCCGCCGGCGCCCATCGTCCCGCTCGACAAGAAAGTCGCGTGGATCTACCGGCTCGAGCAGCAGCGGACGCTGCGCGACGCGCGCCCGGACGGCCAGCCGGCGCCGGTCGATCTGACCACGGCGTCCATGACGCGGCTCGTCCTCACGCCCGCCGGGACCGCAGATTTGATTGCGCTCGCGGCCGATCCCGAGACGATGGTCCGGCGGCGCGCGGTTCTGGCACTCGGCCGCGTCGGCGCGCGCGAGGGCGTGCCTGCGCTCGTGAGTAGTCTCCACGATCCCGAAGCCGATGTCCGGGCGACGGCGGCGTTTGCGCTCGGGCTCATCGGCGACCGCGCGGCGACGGCGGCGCTCGTCGCGGCGCTAGGCGATCCGGCGCCGCTCGTTCGCGGCCGCGCCGCGGAAGCGCTGGGATTGATCACCGACACCTCGGCGGCGCCCGCCGTCGCGCAAGCCTTCGCCGGCTGCAAATCCGACCTTGCCGCGATCGAGCCGGACGACGAGACGACAAAAACGCCGGAAGTCGAAGCGTGCCGGCTCGCGTTGTTTGCACTCGTGCGGCTTCGCAACTACGACGCGCTCGCGCGGGTGGCCCTCGATGAGCAGGGACAGCCGGTGTCGCGGTGGTGGCCGGTCGCCTACGCGTTCCAGCGCATCGGCGATCGGCGCGCGGCCGGTCCACTGCTGACGCTCGCGTCGGGACCGGGCATCTATACCCAGGCATTCGCGTTGCGTGGTCTGGCCGCGGCCGAGGAACGGCGCGCGATTGCGCCGGCGCTCGCCGCCGCCATTCGCGGCGAGGCCGACGTGCGCCTCCGTGTCGCCGCCGTGCGGTTGCTCGGCCAGATCGGCGGCGCCGAGGCGGTCGCGCCGCTGATGAAACTGCTCCTCGAACCGGCGACGCCGAAAAACCTCGCGCTCGAAGTCGTCGATGCGCTTGGCGCGTTGCGCGATCGACGCGCCTTCGACGCCGTTGTCGATCGGCTCATCGATCCGTGGCCCGCGATGCGCGCGGCGGCGTTTGCCGCGGCCGCGCGCATCGATCCCGACGGGTTCCTGCTCGTCGCGTCGAGCCTCGAGCGCGACGTCGACTGGTCCGTGCGCGCCGCGCTGGCCACCATCTTCGGCGACCTGCCTGGCGGTCAGGGCCGTGCCGCGCTGCTCGATTTGGTGGCCGACGGCGACGTGCGCGTGCAGGGGCCGGCGCTCACCGCGCTGGCCAAGATCGGCGCACCGGATTTGAGCAAGCGGCTGTTCGACCTGCTCGACGCGCCCGACGCGTCGTTGCGGGCGACGGCCGCGACGTTGATGGGCGAGGCGCGTCCCGACGGCGGTGCCACGCGGCTCGCGACCGCCTACGGGCGAGCCGAGGGCGACTCGACCTACGTGGCGCGGCTGGCCGCGCTCGACGCGGTCGCCCGCTACGGCGGGAACGACGCCCGCGAGCTCGCCAGGCGCGCGCTCGCGGACCGCGAGTGGCCGGTGCGCGTCCGCGCGGCCGCGGTGCTCCGCGAGCTCGGCGACGCCGACGCCCAACCCGAGCGTCCGGCACTGCTGCGGTTCCCGGTCGAGGTCTTCGAGTCGGAGCGCGTCCTCCGGCCGAAGTACTCCCCGCACGTCTTCATCGAAACTCGTCAGGGCACGATCGAGTTCGAGCTGAACGTGGTCGACGCGCCGTTCACGTCGATGAGCTTCGTCGAGCTGGCGCGCGCCGGCTTCTTCAACGGCGTGCGGGTCCACCGGCTCATCCCGAACTTCGTGATCCAGACGGGCGATCCGCGCGGCGACGGCGAAGGTGGCCCGGGCTACACCATTCGCGACGAATTCAACACGCTGCCTTACGTGCGCGGTACCGTCGGGATGGCGCTCGCCGGCCAGGACACAGGCGGCAGTCAGTTCTTCATCACGGTCTCGCCGCAACCCCATCTGGACGGCAAGTACACGGTCTTCGGCCGGGTCGTCAACGGCTTCGAGTTGCTCGATCACCTGAGTCAGTGGGATGTGATCGAGCGCGTGCGGATCTGGGACGGCGAGAAAATGGGCGACAACTGAATTCGGGATTCAGGGATTCAGGGATTCAGAGATTCACGGGTTTGGTGGCCGGTGGCTGCGATCGTGGAGGCGCCTGAGCGTCGTCGCCCGCGATCGGGACAGAATCGCCCGGAGCTCCACGGCTTCGGCTCGTGCTTCAGCGACGGCGCGACGCTGGCCGTAACCGCGTTCCATGATGAAGTCGAGCCAGAGCTCGCTTTCGTCCGCTTCTTCGACGACCGTCGCGAGCCTCGAGGCGAACTCTCTGTCCGATCGGCCGCGGCAGGCCGCGCGGTAGTTCGCCGCGACACCCGTTCCCGCCCTCAGCAACTGCGGTCGGGCGACCTCAGCGAAGTCGTCGTGGCCAAGCGCCATCGAGATATCGATGACATCGAGCGCGAACTGACGCGTTCGCGCCTTGAGTTCCTCTCTGTCCATGCGCGCTGACAGAGCAAGGTTTCTGCCACGGGAGATCTGTCGCAAAACGCCGTTCAGCGGGGCGGCGTGTTGCAATTGCTGCAGCGTGGCGGTGGGCCGCACCGATCAGAAACTGCAACGCGGAACTGTCAATCGTCCTCGAACTCGAACCCGGGCTCGAACCCGAACCCTGAACCCTGGAACCCTGAACCCTGAACCCTGAACCCCGAACCCTGAACCCCGAACCCCGAACCCTGAACCCTGAACCCAAGAATCTTGAATCTTGAATCTCCAAATCCCGAATAAAAAAAGGGGGCGGCGGTCGCCCCCTTTTCTCATTTTAGGCCGGGCTGGCTTACCGCTTCTTGCCGCCCTTTTTCTTGCCGCCCTTGGCCGCTTTCTTCGCCATTGTCTCTGTCCCCCCCTTCACGTGCTGTAGTGCGCGGGGCTGTCTACCGCGCTGCAGTGTCGCTGCCTCCTGGCACGCCAACCTGCACGCGCAGCGCCCTCGCTTCGTTGCAGAGCACCGGTGCCGCTTGCGAGCGGCGTGAAGTTGCCGGCGCCTGACATCTCGTCGAACAAAAAAAATGGGCCCGGCTCACGCCGCGCCCCGTTGCTCATTCCGCCCGCGTCAAACTCCGCGCTTCCTTCGTCTTGGTGAAGGTACCCAATAACTGGGCTGAGTTACTTGTTCCCACGCAAGATGTAGATTATGGATGAGAGAAAAACTGTGTCAAGCACAAAGTGCGCTTGAAAGTAAAGTGCGGACGCTCAGAACGCGGTCGTTTTGAGCTGCTGCTTGTCGTGATGGCGCGCGATCGCGAGCGCGATCAGCCGTTCGACGAGCGTCGGGTAGTCGACGCCGGTCGCGGCCCAGAGTTTGGAGTACATGCTGATCGTCGTGAAGCCCGGCAGCGTGTTGATCTCGTTCACGTAGAGCTCGCCGCTCGTCCGGTTGAGGAGAAAATCCACCCGCGCGAGCCCGCTGCCGTCGATCGCCGCGAAGGCGAGGACCGCCTGCCGCTGCACCTCGCGCATGGTCGGCTCGTCGAGCGACGCTGGAATCTCGAGGCGCGAGCGGGCATCGACGTATTTGGCTTCGTAGTCGTAGAACTCCCGCGACGGGACGATTTCGCCCGCGACGGACGCCTGCGCGTCGTCGTTGCCCAGAATTGCACATTCGATCTCGCGCGCCTCCGGCACCGCCAGCTCGACCACGATCTTGCGATCGAAGTCGGCGGCGAGCGTCAGCGCCGGCGCGAGCTCCGACGGCCCGTGCACCTTCGAGATGCCCACGCTCGACCCGAGATTGGCCGGCTTCACGAAGAGCGGATAGGGGAGCGTGCGCTCGATCCGGGCGGTGACCGCGGCGGGATCGGCGAGCCACTCGCGGCGCTGGATCACTACCCAGTCGGGCACGCGCAGGCCGCAGGCGCGGAAGACGACCTTCATCATCGCCTTGTCCATGCCGACCGACGAGGCGAGGACGCCGCAGCCGACATAGGCGACGTTGGCCAGCTCGAGCAGCCCCTGCACCGTGCCGTCCTCGCCGTAGGGGCCGTGGAGGACCGGGAACAGCACGTCCAGGCGCAGCCCCGTGAGCGCGGCGGCGCCTTCCACCTGGTCGGAGCGGCTTGAGCGGCGATCGACGAGGACGATCGTCTCTTCGCCGGGCCGCGGCGGCATGAACACTTCGCGTCCGCCGCGGAGGCGCGTGGCGTCGTTGCGCGTTTGTTCGATGACGTCGGCCGCCGAGGCCGCCGACGGCGGACGATCGGCAAGGACCCAGCGTCCGTCCTTCTCGATGCGGAGCGCGACGCGCTCGTAGCGGTGCGGATCGAGGTTCGCGTAGACGGCGGCCGCTGAGGCCAGGGAGACTTCATGCTCGCCGGACCGGCCGCCGTAGAGCACGCCAACACGGAGACGCTTCACGTGAACCGGCATTATAGAGCACCGCGTTAAGTTAGAAGTGAGAAGCCAGAAGTTCGAAGTCAGAGTACGCTTGTCGCTGCTGCGGACATGCGCCCAGTACTTCTCACTTCTGGCTTCTCTCTTCTGACTTGACGTGGGGTTGACCTTCCAGGTGCTCGCCACCGAGGGTCTCGCGCGGCGCGGGCGGCTGACGCTCGCCCACGGCGTCGTCGAGACGCCGGCCTTCATGCCGGTCGGGACCCGCGCCGCCGTCAAGAGCGTCACGATGGACGACGTGCGCGCGCTCGGCGCCGACATCGTCCTCGCCAACACGTATCACCTGCACCTGCGGCCGGGCGATCCGCTCATCGCGCGCGCCGGCGGGCTGCACGCGTTCATGGGCTGGGATCGTCCCATCCTCACCGACTCAGGCGGCTATCAGGTCTTCAGCCTCGCGGAACGGCGGACGCTCTCAGAAGAGGGCGTCGTGTTCCGATCGCATCTCGACGGCCAACTGTGTTCGCTCACGCCCGAATCGGCCGCCGACATCCAGGCGCGGCTCGGATCGGATGTCGCGATGATGTTCGACGAGTGTCCGAGCTGGCCGGCCACGCACGACGAGACGCACGCCACGATGGCGCGCACCCTGCGGTGGGCACGGCGCGGGCGCGAGCGGTTTCAGGCGCTCGGCACCGGTCAGGCGACCGATGTGCTGCGCCCGAATGCCGGCCAGGTGCAGTTCGGCATCATTCAGGGAGGCACGTATAAGGATCTGCGCGATCAGAGTGTCGTCGGGACTCTGGAGGTCGGGTTCGACGGCTACGCGATAGGCGGACTCTCGGTCGGGGAGCCCGTGGAGGTCATGTACGACATCACTGCGCATACCGCGGCGCAGCTGCCAGGCACGATGCCCCGGTATCTCATGGGCACAGGCATGCCGGACGACCTGTTCGAGAGCGTGGATCGGGGGATCGACCTCTTCGACTGCGTCCTGCCGACCAGAAACGCCCGGAACGGCCAGTTGTTCACCCGGAGCGGCCCCATCAATATCAAGCACGCCCGCTATGCGGAAGACGCGCGGCCGCCCGATCCCGACTGCGGGTGTCCGACCTGCCGGCGTCATTCCCGGGCCTATCTCCGCCACCTGTTCATGGCGGGCGAAATGACGGCGGCCACCCTTAACACACTGCACAATCTGCACTTTTACCTTGACACCATGCGGTCGATTAGGGACGCTATCAAGTTCGGAAGATTCGCTGAGCTGAAGAGAGCGTTCCTCGAGACGTATTCCCGCCGCCAAGCAGAGTAGATGACCGATTCCCTGACATTGCCGTTCCTGGTCGCGATGGCCCAGCCGGGCCAGGCGCAACCCAGCTTCCTGGTGCAGATTTTCCCGTTTGCCCTGATGCTGATCATCTTCTATCTGCTCGTCCTCATGCCGATGAGGCGGCGGCAGCGGAAGATTCAGGACTTTCAGTCGTCCCTGAAAGTCGGCGACAAGGTCGTCACGACCGGCGGGATTTTCGGACAAGTCACCGAAGTCCGCGACAAGGATGCCGCGGTACAACTCCAGATCGCCGACCGCGTCCGGATCCGCGTGTCGCGCGCCGCCATCGCGGGCTACGAGGGCCAGGATCCCGTCGTGCAGCCCGAGAGCAGCAGTTCGAGCAGCAGTTAGCCTATGTACAAGAACCTCCGCTGGAAGCTCCTGATCATCCTCGGCGTGACCGCGTGGGCGGTCTGGTCGTTTACCCCGCCGTCCACAAAGGTCAAGCTCGGGCTCGACCTCAAGGGCGGCGTGCACCTCGTGTTGCGCGTCAACACGGGCGACGCGGTCAAGGTCGAAACCGACACCGCCGCGGAGCAACTGCTCGAAGCGCTGAAGACCGCAAAGGTCACCGTGACGGCCTCGCGGCCCACCAGCCCGACGACGTTCGTCGTGGAGGGCGTGCCGCAGGCGAGCGATCAGCAGTTTCGGACCATCGCCGACCAGCAAGTCAACACCGCGTACGAGCGCGAGCCGGGCGTGGGCGGGTCGTACACGTTTCGCATGCGGCAGAACATCGAGCGCACGACGCGTGAAGGTGCGGTGACGCAGGCGATCCAGACCATCGAGCAGCGCGTCAACCCGGACGGCACCGCCGAAGCGGTCGTCGCGCCGTACGGCTCGGCCGGCGACCAGATCGTCGTGCAGCTGCCCGGCGTCTCGGACATCCCGCGCGCCAAGAGTCTCATCCGTTCGATGGCGCAGCTCCAGTACAAGCTCGTCGAGGGCGGTCCTGCTTCGGACGAGAAGACGCTGCTCAGTCCCCATAACGGCCAGCTCCCGGCGGACTTCGAGATCCTGCCCGGCGTGTCCGGCACTCGCGGCGACACGTCGCGCGTGTTCTACCTCGTGCGGAAGGTCGCGGCGATCACGGGATCGGATCTGCGGAACGCCAAGCCCAGCCTCGACGAGTTCAACCAGCCGGCGGTCAGCTTCACGCTGAAGAGCGACGGCGTGACGAAGTTCACGCGGGTCACCGAACAGAACGTCGGCCGCCAGCTCGCAATCGTGCTCGACGGGCAGGTGCGATCGGCGCCCGTCATCGAGGCGCGCATCGCCCAGGCCGAGGCGCGCATCACCGGCAGCTTCTCGCAGCAGGAGGCGCAGGATCTTTCCCTCGTGTTGCGCTCCGGCGCGCTGCCCGCGTCGCTCGACTACCTCGAGCAGCGCGAAATCGGGCCCACGCTCGGCCGCGACTCGATCAACTCCGGGCTCACCGCCTCGGCCGCCGGCCTCGCGCTCGTGACGATCTTCATGTTCGCGTATTACAAGGGCGCCGGCTTCAACGCGTTCGTCTCAATCGCGATCAACCTCGTCGTGCTGCTCGGCCTGATGGTGAGCTGGGGCTCGGTGCTCACGCTCCCGGGCATCGCCGGCTTCATCCTGACGATCGGCATGGGCGTGGACTCGAACGTCCTCATCTTCGAGCGCATCCGGGAGGAGCTCGCCGCGAACAAAGGCGCCCGGCAGGCCGTCGCCGCCGGGTTCGACCGCGTCTTCATCACCATCGTGGACACGCACCTGACGTCGCTCATCGCCGCGGCGTTTCTGTTCAACTTCGGCACCGGGCCCATCCGCGGCTTCGCGACGACGCTGATGCTCGGGTTGCTTTCCAACGTCTTCACGGCCGTCTTCGTCTCGCGCGCCCTGTTCGAGCTGCAGCTTTCGCGGAAGCCGGCCGGCGCGCGCTTGAGCATCTGACGGCGGAGCAGGGTCATGCGCATTTTTACGAACCCGAATTACAACTTCATCAAGTGGCGCTGGCACGCGCTCGTACTCTCGGCGCTCGTCATCGGCGCCGGGATCGCGACGATGATCGCGCGTGGCGGGCCACCGCTCGGCGTCGACTTCGAGGGCGGCACCGTGATCGTCGTCAGGTTCGCCCAGCCGACCGGTGAGGACCCGGTCCGCCGGGCGCTCGGCCCGCTCTCTGCCGAGGCCGTCGTCCAGCAGACCCGCGGGTCGGCGGGCGAAAACGAGATCATGATTCGCCTGCCGCAGCGCCAGGGCCTCGAGCAGGGGGCCAGCCTCGAGGCCGATGCGCAGGCGGTCAAGGACTCGTTGACCAAGGCGGGTCTGCCGCACGAGGTGCGCAGCACGGAAATCGTCGGCCCGGTCATCGGCCAGGACCTCAAACGCAAGGGCATCCTCGCGACGCTGACCGCGCTCGGCGGCATCCTGGCCTACATCGCGCTCCGGTTCCGGCCGTCGTTCGGTGTCGGCGCCATCGTCGCGACCTTCCACGACATCCTCGTGACGCTCGTGATGCTGACGTGGTTCAACTACGAGCTCTCGCTGAACGTCATTGCCGCGATTCTCACGATCACCGGCTATTCGGTGAACGACACGATCGTCGTCTTCGACCGCGTGCGTGAGAACCAGCGGCTGATGCGGCGCGAGCCGCTCGAGCAAATCGTCAACAAGAGCGTGAATCAGACGCTGGCGCGGACCGTCATCACCGCCGGCGCGACGTTCCTGGCGGTCGTCGCGCTCTACCTGTTCGGCGGCGAAGTGCTCGAGGGGCTGGCGTTCACGCTGCTCGTCGGCATCGTGACCGGCACCTATTCCACCGTGTTCATCGCAGCGGCGATTGCCATCATCCTGAGCCGCCGCTCGGCCGGCGCCCAGGCAGTGACACAGGCCCAGGCCCGGGCAAAGCGTGTCTAGCGGAGGCAGGTCGGGCCAGTGAGCCTGCTGGCCGCCGCCGTCCTCGGGGCGCTGCAGGGACTGACCGAGTTCCTGCCGGTGTCGAGCTCGGCGCACCTGATTCTCGCGCGGGCCTTCTTCGGCTGGGACGCCGGCAAGTTCGGCCTGCCGTTCGACGTCGCGGTCCACCTCGGCACGCTCCTCGCCGTCGTCGTGTACTTTTCGCGCGATATCGGCGCGATGGTGGCGGCCGTGCCGCGGGCATTCAGCGCGCAACCGGGCCCGGACGGGCGGCGGATCTGGCTGGTCGTCGCCGGCACGATTCCGGTCGTCATCGTCGGGCTGTTCATCTGGTCGGACGCGATCGAAGCCGCGACCCGCACGCCGCTCGTGGCGGCCGTCGCCCTGCTCGTCGGCGCCGGACTGCTCTTCGCCATCGAGCGGATCGGCGCCCATCGCGGCGGCGAGGAGACGCTCACCGCTCCGGGCGCGTTCGTCATTGGCGTGGCCCAGACGCTGGCGCTCATCCCCGGCGTCTCGCGATCGGGCGCGACGATTGCGGCCGGTATGGCGCTTGGATTGCGCCGCGACGCCGCGGCGCGCTTCACCTTTTTGATGAGCGTGCCGGCGATTCTCGCGGCGGCGGGCAAGGAAGGGCTCGCGCTTCGCAGCATGACGTTCACCCGTGCGGACGCCACGTTGTTCGCCGTCGGCATGGTGACCTCGGCCGTCGTCGGGTACTTCACGGTGAAGTACTTCATCAAGTTCCTGGCCGCGCATCGGCTGGACGTGTTTGCGTGGTACCGCGTCGGGCTGGCGCTCGTGACGTTCGCCTGGCTCGCCGCTCGTTGATCCCATGTGGGCCTGGCTGCGCCGCAGCTTCATCGCCGGCTTCTTCGTGACCGTGCCGCTCGCGGTGAGCGTGGTGGCGCTCGTGTGGGTCTTCCGGTTTGCGGATGGGCTGACCTCGGGGCTCGGCGAACGGCTCGTCGGCTGGCCTGTGCCCGGCCTTGGTCTCGTGGCCACGGGCCTCTTCGTGCTGGCGGTCGGCGCGATCGCCACGAACGTCTTCGGCCGCCGCCTCCTGGAGCGATCGGATGAGTTGCTGCTGCACATCCCGCTCTTCAAGACGGTCTACTCGCCGGTCAAGCAGCTGATTTCGGCGTTTTCACCGGACAACGAAGTCGGGTTCAAGCGCATGGCCCTGATCGAGCACGCGTCGGGCGGGTACCTGCTCGGCTTCGTGACCAAGGAGTTCACGGTCGACCGCGGGTCGGGCAAGGAGACGATGCTGGCCGTGTACGTGCCGACCAATCATCTCTACCTCGGCGACATCATCGTCTGTCCGGCGGCGCGGGTCACTTTCCCGGATCTGTCGGTCGAACAAGGGTTGCGGGTGTTTCTGACGGGTGGGACCGGGTTGCCCGACCGGCTGCGGGCCCGGCCCGGAGAGCGCGTCTGAGGCTGATCCGGTAATATTCATTGTTTCGTCCGGGGCCCGGAGGCCCAACGTCGGCGCTGGGTTCAATCCTGGGTCCCAGCTGAGGAGCGAGAGATAAGCGTCATGAGCATGGTGACAAGACTGCGTGGAGTGTGGCTGGCGTGCCTGTTCGGGGCCGTCGTGTGGGCTGCCGGGGCAACGATCTCGGCGCAGGCGGCCCAGGTCCCGGCGGCACAGGCCCCGGCGCCGCACGTCGGCGGCAGCGAGGCCAACCTCGTCCTGCCGGACCTGAGTCTCGTCTCGTTTCAGGGCGTCAACGGGCGCACGCTGCTGCTTGGCGGGCTCGGCGTCTGCGCGCTCGGCCTCATGTTCGGGTTGAGGATTAGCACGCAGCTCAAGAACCTGCCGGTGCACCAGTCGATGCGGGAAATCTCGGAGCTGATCTACGAGACCTGCAAGACCTACCTCATCCAGCAGGGGAAGTTCCTCCTGCTGCTCGAGCTCTTCATCGGGACCATCATCGCCGTCTATTTCGGGGCGCTGCTGCACTTCAGCCTGTTCAAGGTCGCGATCATTCTCTTTTTCAGCCTGGTCGGGATCGCCGGCAGCTACGGGGTGGCCTGGTTCGGCATCCGGGTGAACACCTACGCGAACTCGCGCACGGCGTTCGCGGCGCTGCGCGGCAAGCCGTATCCCTGCTACGCGATTCCGCTCAAGGCCGGCATGAGCATCGGGATGCTCCTCATCTCGGTCGAGCTCCTGATCATGCTGATTATTTTGCTTTTCATTCCCGGCGATTATGCCGGGTCGTGCTTCATCGGGTTCGCGATCGGCGAGTCGCTCGGCGCCTCGGTGCTCCGGATCGCCGGCGGCATCTTCACGAAGATCGCGGACATCGGCGCTGACCTGATGAAGATCGTGTTCAAGATCAAGGAAGACGACGCGCGCAATCCCGGCGTCATCGCCGACTGCACGGGCGACAACGCGGGCGATTCGGTGGGCCCGTCCGCGGACGGGTTCGAGACCTATGGCGTGACCGGCGTCGCGCTCATCTCGTTCATCGTGCTTGCCGTCGCCAGTCAGACGGTCCAGATTCAACTGCTGGTCTGGATTTTCATGATGCGCATTGTCATGGTGATTGCCTCCGGCGCGTCGTACCTGATCAACGAGGTGCTCGCGAAAGCCCAGTACGCCAGCGTGGACAAGATGAACTACGAGGCGCCGCTGACGCGTCTCGTGTGGCTGACGTCGATCGTGTCGGTGGCCTTGACCTACGTCACCTCCTGGGTGCTCATTCCGGATCTCGGCGACGGGACGCTGTGGTGGAAGCTCTCGACGATCATCACCTGCGGGACGCTCGCGGGGGCGATCATCCCTGAGCTCGTGAAGATCTTCACCTCGACCGAGTCGTCGCACGTTCGCGAGGTCGTGAGCTCCGCGAAAGAGGGCGGCGCGTCGCTGACGATTCTGTCCGGCTTGGTCGCCGGCAACTTCAGCGCCTACTGGCTCGGCATGGCGATCATGACGCTGATGGGCATCGGCTACTGGGTGAGCCTGAGCTTCGGCGACATCGGCATGATGGCGCCGGCGGTCTTCGCGTTCGGCCTGGTCGCGTTCGGCTTCCTCGGCATGGGTCCGGTCACGATCGCCGTCGACTCGTACGGTCCGGTCACCGACAACGCCCAGTCGGTGTACGAGCTGTCGACCATCGAGCAGATTCCCGGGATTCAGGCGGATTTGAAGAAGAATTACGGCATCGACGTGCACTTCGAGCGCGCCAAGCACAACCTCGAGGAGAACGACGGCGCCGGGAACACGTTCAAGGCGACGGCCAAGCCCGTGCTCATCGGCACCGCGGTCGTCGGCGCGACGACGATGATTTTCTCGATTATCGTGATGCTGACCGAAAAGCTCACGACCAACCTGGACAAGCTCTCGCTGATGCACCCGCCGTTCCTGCTCGGACTCATTACGGGCGGCGCGATGATCTACTGGTTCACCGGCGCCTCGACGCAGGCCGTGACGACCGGCGCGTACCGCGCGGTCGAGTTCATCAAGGCGAACATCCGGCTCGAGGGCGCGACCAAGGCGTCGGTGAGCGATTCGAAGAAGGTCGTCGAAATCTGCACGCAGTACGCGCAGCGCGGGATGTTCAACATCTTCCTCGGCGTGTTTTTCGGGACGCTCGCGTTCGCGTTCTTCGAGCCGTTCTTCTTCATCGGGTATCTGGTCTCGATCGCGCTCTTCGGCTTGTATCAGGCGATCTTCATGGCCAACGCCGGTGGCGCGTGGGATAATGCGAAGAAGATTGTCGAGGTCGAACTGAAGGCCAAGGGCACGCCGTTGCATGATGCGACGGTGGTCGGCGACACGGTCGGCGACCCGTTCAAGGACACGTCGTCGGTGGCGATGAACCCCGTCATCAAGTTCACGACGCTGTTCGGGCTCCTGGCCGTCGAGCTGGCCGTCAACATCACGAGCCAGCAGGGGCCGCTCCTGGCGCACGTGCTGTCGGCGGGCTTTTTCGCGGTGTCGGTGTTCTTTGTCTGGCGGTCGTTCTACGGGATGCGGATTGGAGCCCAGGCCTGAGGGCCCGGCCAGGGGCGAGCGGCCCCGGCCGGTGGTCCATTTTCGGCCAGGTGGTGTCTAAGTCCTCTAAAGTGCTTCGTTGACACGGTTTTTCGCGACTGACTATAATCCCGGCCTTCGTTCCGGGTGAGTCCAAGGCGGATGCGGTGGGCAGCCGGTCCGCGCGATTCCTGCCACGAAGCGTCAAGAAACGGGGAGGTTTCCGTGCCACGCGAAATGTTCGGCGACGTCGTCGACCCCTCAATCAAGGTCGGCACGAAGAAGTGGTACACCGTGCCGCTCTCGATCATTACGCACGTGGCGGTGCTGGGTTCACTTATCGTGATTCCCCTGCTGGCGAGCGACATGCTGCCGACGCCGCAGTCGGTCATGGCCTTCGTCGCCATGCCCCCACCGCCCCCGCCGCCGCCCCCACCACCGCCGCCGCCCGCGGCGCCGCAGCCAGTGGTGCAGCCGGTGCAGGTCGTCAACCCGAACGCGGCGCCGATTGAAGCGCCGAAAGAAATCAAGCCCGAGCCGGTCAACCCACCCAGCTACAGCCTGGGCGGCGCGGTCGGCGGCGTCGCCGGCGGGATTCCCGGCGGCGTGGCCGGCGGCGTCGTTGGCGGCATTGCCGCCCCGCCCCCGCCCCCTCCGCCGCCCCAGGCGCCGGTGCGCGTCGGCGGCGACATCAAGGAACCGAAGAAGATCAAGGACGTCAAGCCGGTCTACCCGCAGATCGCCCAGACCGCCAAGGTGCAGGGCATCGTGATCATCGAAGCGACGATCGGGAAGGACGGCAGCGTAAAGGACGCGAAAGTCCTTCGGTCGGTCGCCTTGCTCGATCAGGCGGCGCTCGACGCGGTGCGTCAGTGGAAATTCACGCCAACCCTGCTGAACGGCCAGCCAGTGGAAGTCGTGATGACGGTCACGGTCAACTTCACGCTGAACTAGGGAGCAGGCGGCTTCGCGCGTTTTTCGTTTGATTGGCAGATCAACGGAGCCCGGCTCAGGGCGAACACCGGCCGGGCTCCTTATTTCTCGTAACAACTCGGTTCGTTTTTTCGGAGGCTGGAATGGGCGATCTGGATCTGATGCACATGTGGGGACAGATGGGGTGGGTGGCCAAGGCCGTCGCCTTCATCCTCGTCTTCATGTCGATGTGGTCGTTTGGCGTAGCGATTGAGCGGTATTACACGTTTTCTCAGGCGCGCAAGCAGTCGAAGCTGTACGCGCCGCAGGTGGCCAAGCATCTCAAGGAGGGCCGCCTCAAGGACGCGCTCACCGTGTCGCAGGCCAAGACCTATCAGTACAGTCACCTCGCCAAAGTCGTCCTCTCCGGCTTGCAGGAGTACCAGTTCCAGCATGATGCGGGCGGGACGCTGAACCGCGACGACGTCGTCGATACCGTGCGCCGGGCCATTCAGCGCGCCACGGCACTCACGTCGAACGACCTCAAGAAGGGCATTCCGTCGCTCGCCACCATCGGCGCGACGGCGCCGTTCGTCGGGCTGCTCGGCACCGTCATCGGCATCATCACCGCGTTCCAGGGCATCGCGACCACCGGGTCGGGCGGCCTCGGCTCGGTGTCGGCCGGTATTTCCGAGGCGCTCATCGAGACCGCGCTCGGCCTCGTCGTCGCCATCCCGGCCGTGTGGATGTACAACTACTTCACTGGCCGGCTCGAGTATTTCAACGTCGAGATGGACAACTCGTCGTCGGAGCTCGTGGACTACTTTATTAAGAAGACGGCGTAACACAGGTTCCGAGGGTTCCGGGGTTCCGAGGGTCCGGGGTTCGGCGCGCCGAACCGGGCACCAGCACCCCGGCACTCCCGGCACCGCGGAACGGAACCCCGGAACTCCCGGAACCCCGGCACCGCGGAACCTTCGAAGGAGTAAGTCGTTATGGCAATGGACGTCGGCGGCGCCAAAGGCGGCGTCAAATCCGACATCAACGTCACGCCGCTCGTCGACGTCATGCTGGTGCTGCTCATCATCATGATGCTGATCGCGCCGTTGTTGCAGCAGGGCGCCTTGCTCACCCTGCCAATGGCCGCGAACACCGCCGACAAGCCTGACACCGCGGACCAGACTGTCGTCGCCATCGACGGGCAGAGCCGGTTCTATGTGAACGCGCTCGAGGTGTCCAAGGCCGACCTGGCGTCGCGCCTCCAGAACATCTTCGACAACGTGGCGGAGCGGACGGTCTACCTCAAGGGCGACCAGGACGCTCCCTACTCGGCGATCATGGACATGATGGATGCGCTCCGGAAGGCTGGAATCGACACCGTCGGCCTGATCACGGAGCGGCCAGGCGGCGGCAGCGGCAGCTCGAAGGGAGGACAGTAGTGTCGCACGCGCATATGCACCACGGCGCCGACAGGGTCCTCAAGGGCAAGCTGCCCGAGGCCTCGGCGGACATGAACGTCACGCCGCTCATCGACGTGCTCCTGGTGCTCCTGATCATCTTCATGGCCGCCCTGCCGCTCACCCAGAAGGGCGTGGACATCAACCTGCCGCTCGAGACCAGCGCGCAGCCCAACCAGGCCGACGTGCTCAACCAGATCGTCGCCGAGTACACGGCGGATCACCGGCTCACGATCAACAAGCAGGAAGTCACCATCGCCCAGGCGCCCGACAAGTTCCGCGAGGTGTTCGAAACGCGGCGCGAAAAAACCCTGTTCGTGATCGGCGCCGGCGCGGTCCGCTACGGCGAGATCATGGCCGTCATCGACGCGGCCATGGGCGCCGGCGTGACCAAGGTCGGCATCGTGACCGAAGCGATGCGGCAGGAAGCCATTACGGGCAAGAAATAGTTACTTCTGGCTTCAGACTTCTAACTTAGTCGCAGTTTTTGGTACTGAGGTGGCAGCCTCTTCCAGAGAGGAGCCACCTCATGTTCTTTGCACGCCGACGCAGAGCCCGTCCGCGGCCCGTCACTGCAGAGCCCCCACGCGCCTCGTCGGAGATGAACGTCACGCCGCTCATCGACGTGCTGCTCGTCCTCCTCATCATCTTCATGGCGGCGATTCCCCTGACGCAGAAGGGCGTGGATGTGGACCTGCCGCAGCAGGTCGCGCCGCAGCAGGTCGCGCCGGCGCCTGATCAGATCGTCGCCGAGTACACCGCCGATCGCCTCCTGACGGTGAACAAGCAGCCGGTCGCGGCGGGAGAAGAGCAGACCAGATTTCGTGAGATCTTCGCAGGCCGGCGCGACAAGACGCTCTACATCATCGGCGCCGGGTCGGTGCCGTACCGGGAGATCATGGCGCTCATCGACGCCGCAACCGGTGCCGGAGTCACGCGAATTGGGATCGTAACGGAAGGGATGCGCGGAAAGAAATAGGCCCAAAGCCAAAGGCCTTGGGCCTTTGGCTTACTTCGCGCCTTTCTTGCCGCCGGGGTTGCTCGCGCCGGCGCCCTGATTCTGCTTCTTCTGGACTTCGAGCGCCTTTTGGTAGAGCGTCTCCGCCTCGTTCAGGAGCAGCTTCTGCTTGGCCGGGTCCTTCTCGTAGAGGGCCTGCTGGCGCAGCAGGATGTTCTTGTAGGTGAGCGCCTCGAAGTACTCGCCGTTGAGCGCGAGCGCCTTGTCCTCGGCCGCGATTCCCTTGAGGGTGTAGTCGAGGGCCTGGTTGCGCGGGAGCTTCTTGTCGCGGAAGACCTTGTCCTGGTAGAAGCCGCCGATCGTATGCCAGGCTTCCGGGTTGTTCGGCTCGGCCGCGGCGCGCTGCTCGAACGCGATGATCGTCTTCTCGAACTGCCCCTGGCGGTTGTAATAGCCGGCCAGCAGCTGGTAGCCGAGCCCGTCCTTCGGCCTCAGATCGATGGCCTTCTTGAAGGTCGCCTCCGCCTCGTCGTAGCGTCCGAGGTCCTCATACATCTTCGCCAGCGCCTGGTAGTTGGTGGGCTCGTTGGGCTCGGCCGCGATCAGCTCCCTGGCAATCGGCTCGGCCTTGGAGAAGTCGTCGAGCTTGTCCTGGCCGTACACCGCGATGAGGTACTGGAACGCGAGGTTCCGGATTTCCTTTTCCTTCGGGTCGGCGCTCGAGGCCAGCTTCTGGATGGCGATGCGGTAGTTGTCGGCCGCCTTGGTCAGGTTCGCGTCGTTCTCGGCCTCGCCCTTCTTGGCGGGCTTATACAGGTTGTCGTAACTGTTGCCGAGGAAGAAGTAGGCGAAGCCCAACTCCGGGTTGAACCGGATCGACTTTTCGTAGCTTTCGATCGCGGCCTTGTACTCGGCTTTCTTGTACAGGTTGTTGGCGTCCTGGAAGGCCTTGAGCGACCGGATGTTGCTGATCGAGTACCGGCCGCAGCCGGCGGCGCCGGCGCCCAGCGCCACGACGATCGCGGCCACGCCAATGAGTCGGAGTTTCATGCAGCTTCCCCTTTTGCCTGAGCGTGTCGAACGGGCTTGCCCTGAGCGCGTCGCCCTCGACGTTGCTCGGGGCGACCCTGAGATTCTCGAAGCGTCGAAAGGGCCGGTGCCGGGCCCACGCCCCTGCCTGCCGTCGGCCACGCCGGAACAGACGGGCCAGTATATGAAGGGCAAAAAAGCCCGTCAACGGTATCATGAGGCGGAGGCCGCCGCCGCCGGTGATCAGGCGTCCCCGCGGCGGATTCCGGGTTTCACCGCTCTACCAGTTAGACACCGACCCAGATGATCCGGTTCGAAGACCTCATCGAAAAGGTGCGCGCGGTCAGTCCGGACGCCGACACCGAACTGCTCCGGCGGGCCTATGTGTTTTCCGCCTCCGAGCACAAGGGGCAGGTCCGCCGGTCAGGGGAGCCGTATCTCGTTCATCCGCTCGAAGTCGCGGAAATCCTGGCCGATCTGCGCCTGGACGTCGTCGCGATTGCGGCCGGCCTGCTCCACGACATTGTCGAGGACACGCCGAACTCGATCGAACGGGTCCGCGAGCTCTTCGGCGAGCAGGTCGCCCACGTCGTCGAGGGCGTGACGAAGCTGTCCGGGCTCCAGTTCTCCTCGAGCGAGGAGCGCCAGGCTGAGAGCTTCCGGAAGATGCTCCTGGCGATGGTGGACGACATCCGCGTCATCCTGGTCAAGCTCGCCGACCGGCTGCACAACATGCGCACGCTCCATCACCTGCCCGAGGATCGGCGCACGCGGATCGCGCAGGAGACGCGCGACATCTACGCTCCGATCGCCAATCGCCTGGGCATGAGCAAGCTCAAGAATGAGCTCGAGGAGCTGACCTTCCGCCACCTCGAGCCGGTGGCCTATCAGGCGCTGCGCGTGCAGGTGGAAGCGAAGCGGAAGGCCACCGAGGGTCTGATTGACGAGCTGCGCAAGCGGCTCATGGCCAAGCTCGACGACGCGCAGATTCCGGTCGTGTCGATTGACGGCCGGATCAAGCGTCTCTGGTCGATCCACCAGAAGCTGGAGCGCCAGCACGTCTCGCTCGACCAGGTCTACGACTTCCTCGCGCTGCGCGTGATCACGCGCAGCGTCAAGGACTGCTACGCGGTGCTCGGCATCATCCACCAGATGTGGTCGCCGGTGCCGGGGCGATTCAAGGACTTCATCGCGATGTCGCGCCCGAACGGGTACCAGTCGCTGCACACGTCGGTGGTCGGCGAGCGCGGCCTGCCGTTCGAAGTGCAGATCCGCACCGAGGAGATGCACCGCACGGCCGAGGAAGGCATCGCCGCGCATTGGAAGTACAAGGAAGGGCGGATCGGCAGCGAGCGCGACGAGCAGTACTTTCAGTGGCTGCGGCAGCTGCTCGAATCGCAGCAGGACGTCCGCGACCCGCAGGAGTTCCTGCAGAACCTCCGGATCGAGCTGTACCCCGAGGAGGTCTACATCTTCACGCCGAAAGGGGAGGTCAAGTCGCTGCCGCGCGGCGCGACGCCGGTCGATTTCGCCTACTCGGTTCACACCGACGTCGGCCATCGTTGCATCGGCGCGCGGGTCAACGGCCGCATGGTCCCGCTGCGCACGCGCCTCGCCAACGGCGACATCGTCGAGATTCTCACGCAGGTCGATCACAAGCCGAGCCGCGACTGGCTCAACTTCGTCGCGACCTCACGCGCGCGCAACAAGATCAGGCACTACCTGCACGCCGAGGAGAAGACGCGCAGCCTCGAGCTCGGACGCCGGCTGTTCGACAAGGAAGTGCGCAAGTTCGGCGTGGACAAGGCGCTCGTCGGCGATGAGGCGCTCGCGAAGATCGCCGCCGATCTCGGCGCGCAGAAGGCCGACGACCTGCTCGCGGCGATCGGTTACGGGAAGCTCACCGCGAAGGCCGTGATCGCGCGGATCGTCGGCCAGGACGCCATGCACGAGAAGGCGCCCGACGGCGCGATTGCGAGCGTCGTCAAGCGCGTGCTGGGCGCCGGCGGCGAGCAGAAGATCAAGGTGCGCGGCATCGACGACCTGCTCGTCGTCCGCGCCCGCTGCTGCAATCCGATTCGCGGCGAAAAGATCGTGGGCTACATCACCCGCGGCAAGGGCGTGTCGGTCCACGCCGCCACGTGCCCGAACGTGCTGAATCTCATGTACGACCCGGAGCGCCGGATCGAGGTCGAGTGGGACAAGAGCGCCGACGTGTCGCCGTACGTCGTGCGTCTGAAGATCAGCGTCGAGGACCGACGCGGCATCCTCGCCGACGTCAGCACGCGAATCGCGGGCATCAACACCAACATCCGTGACGTCGAGGCCACGGTCGGCGAGGACCATCGCGGCTCCATCCGGATGACCGTCGAGATCAGCGACGTCCGTCACCTCGAGAAGGTGATGAAGTCGATCAAGAACATCGAAGGGGTGCTCGCGGTTGAACGCGCGAGCAGATGAGGCACTGCTTGAGGTCCGGAGTGGCTCAAGACACACGAAGAAAAGCAATGAGATCTATTTCAACCCGCACGTCCCGTGGGAGACGCGCGGCTTGGACGGTGGCGCGGGCCGGCGCCGGGGCGGGGAAGTAGGTCGCGTAGATTTCGTTCATCTTCGCGAATTCGGTCATGTCCGCGAGATAGACCGTCGTCTTGACGACCTGACTGAACGACCCGCCGGCCGCTTCGAGGATCGCGCCGAGATTCCGCAGCACGCGGTGCGTCTGGTCGGCGATCCCGTCACCAACGAGTGTTCCCGTCTCCGGATCGAGGGGGATCTGTCCGGAAACGAAGAGAAAGTCGCCGGCCCGAATGGCCTGGCTGTACGGGCCGATCGCGGCCGGGGCGGCGGGCGTTGAGATGGGAGTGCGCATTGATGGCCAAGGGCCCTGGGCCAATGGCCCAGGGAAAGGCGCGTACCTTGGGCCGTTGGCCTGGGGCCGTGGCCCTGAGGATCGCTACGCCGCTTTGGTGATCTTGTTCGACCGGATGCAACGGGTGCAGACGCGGAGACGCCGGATCCCGCCGTTCACGATCGCCCGAACGCGCTGCAGATTCGGCTCGAAGCGCCGGGCGCGCACGTTGTGCGCATGACTGTGTGTCCGGCCCACGACCGGGGTTTTTCCGCAGACTTCGCACTGTTTGGCCATCGACGATCCCTTGCCCTGGGCTCCGCCCCGGGTGAAAACATCCAAGTATAACAAACCAACGTAGATTCAGACCAAGGCGCCGGATCGGGCCGCTTGCCTGGACGGCCTGCCGGTCGTGGCGGCGCGGGGGTCGGGCGCCCGCCTGACGACCGACTTCTGCCGGCCGGTCGTCTCTGCCGCCGCGGTTTCGGCGGCGGGTAGCGGGCGGGACCCTCCGACCCGCTACCGATGGCGATCGGAGCCTCCGGAGTCACGGTTGGCCGGAGGGTCTCGCGGCTTGCGGCGAGCCGCTGAAGGAACGGGCCCGGCGGCCGATTGGACATCCGTTCTGGACGATCGGACAGAACCGACTGGCGGCCTAGGGTCGTCTAAGGGGGCAGAGCGCGCAGGGTTCGCCAGCCGGTGGCCGGCGCGTAATTAGTAGAGTTTAAATGCTTTATACGTAGTCTTCGGGCGGGCTGGGTGGCCAGATGAGCCGGATGTCCGGGATTGGTCGCATTCAGGAAGCGGGCAGGCGAAGCGTGGTGAAAGAAGTACACACGGTGTCCTGCCCATCGGGTACCCGGAGACTTTACGGGGCGGTTTAGTTCTGTTAGTATTGGCAGATTTCTTGCTAGGAGGAAAGCCATCCTAGCGCTGCGAAATGCGGAGCGGGAAGGGAGACCAGTCATGAAGGCACGCATCACGGAGTCGAAGATGGCGCGAGAGCGCTACGTTGAGCTCAGGCGCATCCTCGAAGAGCGTCGGCGCGAGATCCTGAGCGAGGTTCAGGAGAAGATGCGCGACGTCAGAGCCGAAGGTGCATCGGGAGAAAGTAAGGGCGTGCTGGACGCGGCGGAAACGTCGGAAGCAGATATTCAGGACGACATCGAATTCGCCCTGATCCAGATGAAGTCGGAGACGCTGCACAAGATCGAAGAGGCCCTGGCCCGGCTCGACGAGAGCACATTCGGGTACTGCTTCGAGTGCGGCGATGAGATTTCCGAGCGGCGCCTCCGGGCGTTGCCCTTCGCCGTCCGGTGCAAGGACTGCGAGGAGGCCCGGGAAATTGCGGAGCAGCGCGAGCGCATCCTGTCGCAGCGTCGCTCCGGGGGGTACCTGCTCGATTTGAACTAGAACGGCGTCCTACACACACCGTGCAGGCTCCGCCGAGGGTGGAGGCTGCGCGGTGTGCCTCAGCCTCCACCCGGCGTCACAGGGAGATTCCGGCAGGGTCAACCTGCCACGTGAGGAGGCAACGTTCATGAGCGACACGACCAATCGCGTCCAGACGGGCGTGGGTGAGCGCTCTTACACCGTCCCGGCGGAGGTTCCGATCCTCCCGCTGCGCGACACGGTGTTGTTCCCCAATTCATTCATGCCGCTGGCCGTGGCCCGCGAGAGCTCCGTCCGTTTGATCGACGAAGCCATCGCCGGCGGCAAGCTGATCGGCGTCTTCACCCAGAAGGACCCGACGCAGGAAGAACCGGCGCAGGACGATCTGCATCCGATCGGCACGCTCACGCACATCCACAAGATGTTCAAGCTGCCCGATGGCAGCCTGCGGCTGATCGTCCAGGGGCTGGCGCGCATTCGGCTCGTTCGCATTGCCGACACGCGGCCGTACCTGCGTGCCGAGGTGGTCGAGGCGCCCGAGGTCACGCGCGACTCCGACACGGTCGAGATCGACGCGCTGCAGCGCAACGTCCGCGCGAACTTCCAGCAGGTCGTGCAGCTCTCCCCGGTCCTGTCCGAGGACTTGACGGCGCTCGCCGCCAACATCACCGGCGCCGGGCGGCTGGCGGACTTCATCGCCTCGAGCCTGAGCACGATCGGCACGAACGTGAAGCAGGAACTGCTCTCGATGCTCGACGTGCGCCAGCGCATGGCCGAGCTCAACCGGATCCTGACCAAGGAGCTCGAGGTCCTCGAGCTCGGTTCGAAGATCCAGTCCCAGGTGCAGTCGGAGGTCGGCAAGAGCCAGCGCGACTACTTCCTGCGCGAGCAGATGAAGGCGATTCAGAAGGAGCTCGGCGAGGGCGACGACCAGGCCAAGGAGACCGAAGAGCTCCGCCAGAAGATCGACGCCGCGGGCATGCCCGAGGACGTCAAGAAGGAAGCGCTGCGCGAGCTCGATCGGCTCTCGAAGATGCCGGCGGCGGCCGCCGAGTATACCGTCGCGCGCACCTACATCGACTGGCTGATCGCGCTGCCGTGGAACAAGCGGACCGAGGAGGCCATCGACCTCGCACGGGCGAAGTCCGTGCTCGACGCGGATCACTCCGGGCTCGAGCGCGCGAAGGACCGCATTCTCGAGTACCTCGCGGTCCGCAAGCTGAAGCCCGACGTGAAGGGCCCGATCCTGTGCTTCGTCGGGCCGCCCGGCGTCGGCAAGACGTCGCTCGCCAAGTCGATCGCGACGTCGCTCGGGCGCAAGGTCGTCCGCGTCTCGCTCGGCGGCATGCGCGACGAGGCCGAGATCCGCGGCCACCGGCGCACCTACATCGGCGCGCTGCCTGGACAGATCATCCAGGGGCTGCGCCGGGCCGAGTCGCGCAATCCCGTCTTCATCCTCGACGAGATCGACAAGCTCGGCACCGACTTCCGCGGTGATCCGGCGTCGGCGCTCCTCGAGGTGCTCGATCCGGAACAGAACAACTCGTTCCGCGATCACTACCTCGACGTGCCGTTCGATCTGTCGGAGGTGCTGTTCATCACGACGGCGAACGTCGTCGACACGATTCCCGGTCCGCTTCGCGACCGCATGGAAGTGCTCGAGGTCCCCGGCTACACCGAGGAGGAGAAGCTGCGGATCGCCCGCGATCACCTGGTGGCCCGCCAGATCGCGAACCATGGCCTGGCGGCCGCCGACGTCACGTTCGACGACGAGGCGCTCTCGGCGATCATCCGCGGCTACACGCGCGAAGCCGGAGTGCGCAACCTCGAGCGCGAGATCGGCGCGATCTGCCGCAAGATTGCCCGCCGGCTCGCCGAAGGGCAGACCGGTCCGGCGGTCGTGAGCCGCGCCGTCGTCGAAGACCTGCTGGGCGCGCCGCGTCACCTCGACGAGGAGATGAAGGATCGCACCAAGGATCCGGGCGTGGCGATCGGTCTCGCCTGGACGCCGGTAGGCGGCGACGTCCTCTTCGTCGAAGCCTCGCGGATGGCCGGCGGCAGCCAGTTGACCCTCACCGGACAGCTTGGCGACGTGATGAAGGAGTCGGCGCGGATCGCGCTGTCGTGGTTCCGCGCGCATGCGACGCGGTTCGGCGTCGATCCGCAGTTCTACAAGGACAGCGAGATCCACCTGCACGTGCCCGCCGGCGCGATTCCGAAAGACGGCCCGTCGGCCGGCGTAACGATGGTCACGGCGCTCGCCTCGGCGCTGTCAAGTCGTCCGGTACGGAGCGACGTGGCGATGACCGGGGAGATCACGCTCTCGGGCCGCGTGCTGCCCGTGGGCGGCATCAAGGAGAAGGTCCTCGCCGCCAAGCGCGCCGGAATCACGACGGTGATCCTGCCGCGACAGAACGCGAAGAACATCCGCGAGGATCTGACCGAAGAGCTGCGGCGCGGCCTGACCGTCTACTACGTGGACGAAATGGACGAGGTCCTGAAGCTCGCGCTGCTCCCCGCCGTGCCTGCCGGCCGGCTGGCCGAGAATCCGAAGCCCGAAGAACCGCCCCGGCGGCTCAGTCTCGCTTAGACCAGAGCCGGAGGGCGGGTCAGAGCCGTAGGGCGGGTCGGGTTGTGACCCGCCAGCGTCACGCGGCGCGGCTCGAAGCCCCGAGCCGGGCGACGTACGCGCGGCGCGCTATTTCGCGTGCGTTCTTCCGTTGCTCATCACGGCGGCGCGATCGAACTTCACCGCAATCGGCGCGCGGTGCCCGCGCAGGCGGGCGCCGAGCGCCTCCATGTAGAGATAGAACACCGGCGTGATGTACAGCGTCAGCGTCTGTGACACCAGCAGGCCGCCGACGACGGCGAGGCCGAGCGGGCGGCGCGCCTCGGCGCCCGCGCCGAGGCCGAGTGCGATCGGCAGCGTGCCCACCAGCGCGGCCATCGTCGTCATCATGATGGGACGGAAGCGGACGAGACATGCTTCGAACATCGCCTCGGCTGGCGCCTTGCCCTGCTGACGCTGCGCCTCGATCGCGAAGTCGATCATCATGATGCCGTTCTTCTTGACCAGTCCGACGAGCATGACCACGCCGACGAAGGCGTAGAGGTTGAGGTCCACGCCGAAGAGCAGCAACGTCGCGAGCGCGCCGAGGCCGGCCGAGGGGAGTCCCGAGAGAATCGTCAGCGGATGGATGAAGCTCTCGTACAGAATCCCGAGGACGATGTAGATGACGAAGATCGCCATCAGGAGAATCACGCCGAGGCCGCGGGTCGAGTCCTGGAACGCCTGGGCGCTGCCCTGGAAGCTGGTCGCAATCGAATCGGGCAGTTCGGAGCGCGCGGCCGACTCGACCTGCGTCACGGCGTCGCCGAGCGCGATGCCAGGCCGCAGATTGAACGAAATCGTCACCGAAGGCAGCTGGCCGGTGTGGTTCACCGACAGCGGGCCGACGCCCGTGTCCACCCGCGTGACGCTCGACAGTGGGACCTGCCGGCCTTCGGCGGTTCGCACGTAGAGCAGGGAGAGGGCGCCCGCGTCGCGCTGGTATTCGGGGGCGACGCGCATGATCACCTGATAGGCGTTGTTCGGCGCGTAGATCTGCGTGACCTGCCGCTGGCCGAAGGCGTTGTTGAGCGCACTTTCGACCTGGTCGGCGGTCAAGCCGAGCGCCGCGATGCGCTCGCGATCGAGCGTGACATTGACCTGCGGATTGGTCAGCAGCAAGTCGCTCGACACGTCCACCAGTCCAGGCAGTTCGTGCAGTCGTGCCTCCAGTTTCGTCGCCGCCGGATAGAGCTCGTCGGTGTTGCCGCTCTGCAGCGTGAACTGGTACTGCGCGCGCGCCTGGCGGCCGCCGAGGTTGATGACCGGCGGGTTGGTCAGAAACACGCGCACACCCGGCACCACCGCCAGCTTCGGCCGGAGCGACGCGATGACTTGATCGGCGGTCAGCGACCGCTGATCGCGCGGCTTCAGCTCGATGGAGAATCGCCCGCCGTTCGAGGTGCCCCCGCCGGGTCCGCCGCCGCCGCCAATCGACGACGTGAACGACTTCACGTTGGGATCGGCCTGGATGATGCGCATCACCGCGAGCTGGTGTTCGACCAGCGATTCGTAGCCGAGTCCCTGCGACATCTCGGTCTGGCCGTTGATCTGTCCGATGTCCTGGCTCGGAATGAAGCCCATCGGGATGATGCGGAAGCAGTAGACCGTCGCCACCAGCAGCAGCGCCGAGATGACCATGGTCACGGCGTGGTTGCGCATCGCGAGGTTCAGCGACCAGCCGTAGGCGCGCAGCGCCCCGTCGAAGACACGCTCGATCGCGAGATACAGCCGGCCGTGCCGCTGCGCTGACGGCGCTTTCAGGAACCGGCTGGCCAGCATCGGCGTCAGGCTCAACGACACGAACCCGGACACGAGAATGGCGACCGCAATGGTGACCGCGAACTCGTGCAGCAGCCGGCCGACGATGCCGCCCATGAACAGCACGGGGATGAACACGGCGGCGAGCGACAGGGTCATCGACAGAATCGTGAACGCGATTTCCTTCGACCCGCGCAGGGCCGCCGTCATCGCATCCTCGCCGTGCTCCATGTGCCGCACGATGTTCTCGAGCATCACGATCGCGTCGTCCACGACGAACCCGACCGACAGCGTGAGCGCCATGAGCGAGAGATTGTCGAGGCTGTAGCCGAGCAGCGACATCGCCGCGAACGTCCCGATGATGGACGCCGGCAGCGCGAGGCTGGGAATGATCGTCGCCGTGATGTGCCGCAGGAAGATGAAAATCACCAGCACCACGAGGGCCACGGTCAGGACGAGGGTGAGCTTGATGTCGTGGACCGACTCGCGGATCGACTGCGAGCGGTCGCTGCGCACGGTCAGCGTCAACGCGGCTGGGAGCTGCGACTGGAGCTGGGGCAAGACCTGGCGAATCGAGTCCACGATTTCGACCGTGTTGGTGTTGGGCTGGCGGTTCACCGCCAGGTAGATCGTGCGCGTGTCGTTGTACCAACTCGCGGTCTTGTCGTTCTCGACGCCGTCGTAGACATTGGCGACCTCGTCGAGGCGCACCGGCCGGCCGTCCCGATACGCGACGACGAGCCGTCGGAAGCCCGCGGCGTTGGTCAACTGTCCGTCGGCCTTGACCGCGAACGTGCGGTCCGGCCCGAAGAGCGTGCCGGTCGGCCGGTTGACGCTGCCGCGGCTGACCGCGGTCGCCACCTGGTCGATCTCGAGGCTACGCGCCGCCAGTTGCCGCGGATCGACGTCGATGCGCACCGCATACTTCTGTGCGCCAAAAATCCCGACCTGGGCGACGCCCTTCAGCATCGAGATGCGCTGCGCGACATTGATCTCGGCGTACTCGTTGATGTCGGAGAGCGGCAGCGTCTGCGAGCTCAGCGTGAGGAACAGAATCGGCGCATCGGCCGGATTCACCTTCTGGAGCGACGGCGGCGCCGGCATGTCGGGCGGCAACTGGCGCGTGGTGCGCGAGATGGCGCCCTGCACGTCCTGCGCGGCGGCGTCGATGTCGCGGTCCAGGTCGAACTGCAGGGTGATGTTCGTGCTGCCGAGGCTGTTGGTCGAGCTGATCGACGTGATGCCGGAGATGGTCGCGAACTGCTTTTCGAGCGGCGTCGCGACCGCGGCGGCCATCGTCTCGGGATTGGCGCCCGGCAGCGCCGCGTTCACCGAGAGCGTGGGGAAGTCGACGCTCGGCAGGTCGCTCACCGGCAGCGAGCGGTAGCCGACCACGCCAAAGATCACGATCGCGAACTGGATCAGCGTCGTCGCGACCGGCCGTTTGATGAAGAGTGCCGAGAGGTTCATGAACCCTTCCTCGCTCCGCCGCCCTTCGTCGAGACTTTCGCGCCAGGCGTGAGCCTCAGCTGGCCGTCGGTGACGACCGTCTCTCCTGCCTTGAGCCCGTCGGCCACGACGACTTCCTGCTCCTCGGTCCACGCGATCTTGATCAGCCGCGCCTCGACCGTCTGGTCGTCCTTCACGACGAACACGAACTGGCCCTGCTGGCTCGGCTGCACGGCGGCCGTCGGGACGACGACGGCCTCGGCATCGATGGCGAGCTGGAGCGTGACTTCGACGAAGGCGCCGGGCCAGAGCCGGCGATCGCTGTTCGCGAACGTGGCCTTCACGCGAATGCTGTCGCTGTTCTGATCGACGGCGTTGTCGATGAAGGTGACGGTGCCGGTCGATTTCTGATCGGTGGCGCCGGCCGGCGAGGCCTCGACCGGCAGCCGCCGGTTGCTCTGCAGCCGCGGCAGCAGCCGCGCCGGCACGGCGAAGCTCACGAACGCGGGCGAGATCTGATTGATGACGACGAGCGCCGCCGTGTCGCTGTTGCGCACGAGCGATCCGGGATGGACGAGCAACGCGCCCGTCCGTCCGCCCACCGGCGCCGTGATTTTCGTGTGCTGGAGCTGAATCTTCGCGCTGTCGATCGAGGCCGAGTCGGACGCGAGCGACGCCTGGATCGCCGCCGCCTGCGACGCGAGCGCGTCGTAATCGGCGCGGGCGACGAGGCCCGCCTTCATCAGGTTCTCGGCCCGCGCACGCTGGGCCTCGATGTTCTTCGCGTTCGCGTTGTCGCGCGCGTAGGCGGCCTCGGCCTGCTTCAACGCGGTCTCGAACGGCTTCGGATCGATCGTGAACAGGAGCTGGCCTTCCTTGACGTCCTGTCCTTCGGTGAAATTCACCGTCAGCAGCTCGCCGGAGACCTGCGAGCGCACGTCCACGGTCGAAGACGCCTCGACGTTGCCGACCGCGCGCACCTTCACCGTCATCGGCTTGACGACGACCGGTGCGGTCACGACCGGGACGTCACCGCCCCCTTTTCCGCCGCCACGGCCGCCGCCGGCGGGTGGCGCGCCGGACTCCGCGGCGCCCTTTCCACACCCAGTGAGTAGCAGCATGGCCGCCAGGCCCAAGCCGTAGAACAGGTTGTGACGGGTTGGGAAAAAACCGTGGACGCGGGAGGGAAAATTCATGCCGACGTATCGATCAAGCCTAATCCTAGAACCGTTTTCATGTCGAGAATATCGCCTCGATCCACCAGTTTTCTCGCCGCCGCCAGGGTATAGACCCGCGGTTCGATCTGCTCGTCCGGATCGACGTGCACCGCGCGCGTCGGCGCCACGAGATCCTCGCACCGGTAGAACATCATCCGTTCGTCACAGAACCCCGGCGTCGGGTACCACGCGCCGAGCTTCGAAACGCGGCGCGGGGTGAGGTTGATCTCTTCCTCACATTCGCGGCGGACGGCACTGCGCGGCGACTCGCCGCGTTCGAGCGATCCCGCCGGCAGCTCCCAGATCCACCGGCCGATCGCATACCGGAACTGCCGGATGAGGATCACTTCGCGCCGCGAGGGCTGCGGCACGATCACGACCGACCCGCGGTGCCGCACGACGTCCATGGCCACCGTCCGCCCATTGGGGAGTTGCACCTGATCCTGCTCGACCCGGAACACGCGGCCGCGAAAGACCACCTTCCGGCGGAGACGACGCATCGACAAAGACTACGACAGAAGCCCTCCGGGCTGGGTTAGCGCGTGAGACCGGAGCGGGTTCCCGAGGCGCTGCGCCGGAGCGCCTCGACGAGCTCGGCGCGGTCGGCCGGGAGCGGCGCCTCGAACGTGAGCGGCCGCCCGTCCATCGGGTGCGAGAAGGCCAGGCGCGCCGCGTGCAGGAACGGGCTGCTGAGCCGGCCGGCCGCTGCAAGCCGGCCCGGCGCATTGCGCCGCGCACCGCCGTAGAGGGCGTCGCCCGCGACCGGATGGCCGGCCTCGCCCAGGTGGACCCGAATCTGGTGTGTCCGTCCCGTGCGAATGGTGACGCGAACCAGCGACACGCTCCCGAGCGGCTCGACCTCGAGGATCAGGGTGACCGCCGTTCGCCTGCGCCGCGATCGCGACGACATCTTCTGGCGGTGGCGTGGATCGCGGCCGATCGGACGGTCGATCGTCTCGCCGGCGCGTGGCGTGCCCCAGACGAGCGCCAGGTATTCCTTTTCGACTTCGCGATCGTGAAACTGCCGCGCGAGCGCGCGATGGGCGCGGTCGTGCTTCGCAATGACCATGACGCCGGACGTGCCGCGGTCGAGGCGGTGCACGATGCCCGGTCGCTCGCGTCCGCCCACGCCGCTGAGGCCGGCGACGTGGTGCAGCAGCGCGTTGACGAGCGTCCCCCGCGCATGGCCGGCTCCCGGGTGCACCACCATCCCGGCCGGCTTGTCGACGACCGCGATGTCCTCGTCTTCGTACACCAGCCGGAGCGGCAGCGCCTCCGCTTCGACGTTGGCTGGCGCCGCGCCGGGAATCGTGACCTCGGCGACGAGTCCCGGGGAGACTTCCAGGGCCGGCTTGACGTGGCCGCGGGACACCGAGACGTGGCCGTCGCGAATCCACCGCTGAATCTGCGATCGGGACGCGTCCGGCAGGTGGCGCGCGAGGAACTGATCGAGCCGCAGGCCGGCGTCGTCGTCCGACGCGATCAGCGAACGCGACACGGCCGAAACGCTCATGCGCGCGGCGTCAGGGCGCCGCTCAGGGTCTCGCCTGTGCCGGCGTCATCGTCGGCGACCCGCCGCGCAGGCGGAGCAGCATGACGATCGACAGCGGCACGATCAGCACGGAGAGGAACTGCGACGTCGAGAGCCCCCAGATCACTCCGCGCGGGTCACCCCGGAAGATCTCGACGATGAATCGCGAAATCGCATACAGGAGCATGTAGAGCCAGAACGTCCGTCCGGGATATGGGCGGCCGCGGCGCTCGAACGTGAGGAGGAAGACGAGGATGAGCAGTTCGGCGCCAGCATCGTAGAGCTGCGTCGGGTGCAGCGGCCGCCCGAGGGGCGTGCCGGCATTGGCGGCGGCCACGGGATTGGTAAACGTGATCCCCCAGGGCAGATCGGTTTCCCGGCCGTAGCAGCATCCCGCGAGCAGACACCCGAAGCGGCCGATGACGTGTCCGAGCGCGATACCCGGCGCGAACAGATCGGCCGTCGTCCACATTGGAAGACCGTAACGGCGGCCGAGCCACAGCCCGACCGGCACGGCCACGATCAGCCCGCCGTAGAACACTCCGGCGGCGCGCGCGAGCGAGAGGATCTCCCGCGGATGCTCGCGGAAGTAGCTGAAGTCGACGACGACCAGCATCAGCTTGGCGCCGACGAGCGCCGCGATGATGAGGTAGATCCCGAGATCCATGACCCGCGCGGCATTGAGGCCCAACCGGCGCGCGCGGGCGACCGCCAGCTGGAGCGCGACCAGATACGCCACGGCCAGCAGCACGCCGTACGTGTAGACCGGCCAATTCCCGATCTCAAACAGGATGGGATACATGTCGTTTCACCAGGAGCAGCTCGACGAACACGAGGATGGCGCCGACCGTAATCGACGCATCGGCGATGTTGAACGCCCAGAAGTGCCAGCCCCGCCAGTAGACGTCCACGAAGTCCACCACGTAGCCGGCGTGCAGCCGATCGATCAGGTTGCCAAGCGCGCCGCCGAGAATCAGCGAGAGCCCGATGCGCGCCAGCCGCTCGTCGTGACGCACGTGCCGGGCATAGTACGCGATGCCGAACAGCGCGAGCCCGGCCAGCCCGGTCGTCAGGATCCACTTGTACCGCAGCTCCAGGCTGTTGAACAGGCCGAACGCGACGCCCTCGTTCCGGACGTGCACGAAGTCGATGAACCCCGGAATGATCGGGTGGCTCTCGTACAGCGGCAACGTGGCGCGGACAATGGCCTTCGCGATCTGGTCGGCGACGATGACGGCCAGACTGAGCGACCAGACGAGCTGGATGCTGCGGTGGCCGGGCGCCGGCCCGGCGGGCGCCGGCACGGGCGCTGGCACCGGCACGGCGGATGTCTCGTCACCGTGAGGAAGCAACAGCGCCCCCGACCGCGTCCACGCAGCGGCCACACAGTCCAAGGAACTCGCCTTCGGGGGCGGCATCGGTCACGAACCGCCAGCAGCGGGCGCACTTCTCTCCCGACGCGCGGGAGACCTCGACGCTGACGTCGCCCGCCGCGCCGCGGCGGACCGTGACGCCCGACGTGATGAACAGCATGGGCAGCTCGACCGCATACCGTTCGAGCAGGTCGGCGACCTCGCTTCCGGCCGTGATCGTCACGTGGGCCGAGAGCGCGTTGCCGATCTCCTTGCGCTGACGGGCGCCTTCGAGCGCCGCGTTGACCGCCGATCGCACGCCGAGCAGTTGCTGCCAGCGCGCGTCGAGCGCCTCGTCGCGCCAGCGCGCCGCCGCGTCTCCCGGGAAGAGCGCGAGATGGACGGACTCTTCACGCGTTCCCGGCAGAAACCGCCAGATCTCGTCGGCGGTGATCGAGAGGATCGGCGCGAGCAGCCGCGCGACGCCGTCCGCGATCGTGTAGATCGCCGTCTGCGCCGATCGGCGCTCGACCGAGTCGGCGCGGAACGTGTAGAGCCGATCCTTCGAGACGTCGAGGTAGAACGCGCTCAGGTCCACGGTCACGAACTCGTTGATGGCGTGGAAGATCGTCTGGAAGTCGTAGGCGGAGTACGCCTGCAGCACGCGCGCCGAGAGCGCCGCGTACACCGACAGGACGTAGCGATCGACCTCGAGCAGCCGCGATGGATCGACCGTGTCGCGCGCGGGATCGAAGTCGTAGAGATTCGACAGCAGGTATTTCCCGAGCGTATTGCGGATCTTCCGGTACGCCTCGACCGTCCGCGAGATCACTTCCTTGCCCAGCCGGACTTCGTCGCGATAGTCCACCATCGAGACCCAGAGCCGCAGGATCTCCGCGCCGTGTTCCTTGATCACGTCCTGTGGGACGACGACGTTGCCGAGCGACTTGGACATCTTCCGCCCGTGCAGATCCACGACGAAGCCGTGCGTGAGGACGCCGCGATAGGGTGCGCGTTCGCGCGTCCCGACGCCGATGAGGAGCGACGACTGGAACCAGCCGCGATACTGATCGGTGCCCTCGAGATAGAGGTCGGCCGGCCAGGTGAGCTCGGGACGCCGCGCCAGCACCGCCTCGTGGCTCGACCCGGAGTCGAACCAGACATCCAGGATGTCGCGTTCGCGTGTGAACGCCGTGCCGCCGCACTTCTCGCACGCGAAGCCCGGCGGCACGAACGCGGCGGTCTCGCGCTCGTACCACGCGTCGGCGCCCGTCGGCGCGGATTCGAACACCCCGGCCGCCTGTTCGACCAGGGCCGGTGTGAGCCACGACTCGCCACAGCCGTCGCAGGCGAGCGCCGGGATCGGCACCCCCCAGGCGCGCTGCCGCGAGATGCACCAGTCGGGGCGCGTGAGGAACATGCCGGTCATCCGCTCGCGGCCCCACTCCGGGATCCACTTCACGGCGTTCGCCTCGGTAACCGCCGCGTCGCGCAGCCCGTCCATGCTGATGAACCACTGCGAGGTCGCGAGGAAAATCACTGGCGAATGACAGCGCCAGCAGTGCGGGTACGAATGGGCGACCTCGCTACGGAACCAGAGCCGGCCGCGCTCGGCGAGCGCGGCTTCGACGACCGGGTTGGCCTCGAAGACCTTCAGGCCGCCGACGATGCCGACGTCGGCCGCGAAGCGGCCGTCGGTCCCGATCGGCGCGTAGATGTCGAGCTCGTAGCGCACACCGGTGGCAAAGTCGTCGGCGCCGTGTCCCGGCGCGGTGTGCACGGCGCCCGTGCCCTGCTCGAGCGTCACGTAGTGCGCGAGCACGCCGAGCGAATCGCGGTCGTAGAGCGGATGGCGGAACCGCACGCCTTCGAGCGCGCCGCCCTTGACGGACGCGAGCTTCCGTCCCCACGGCCGTCCGGTCGTCTCGGCGACCTGGGCGGCGAGCGCCTCGGCGAGGATGACGACGCGCGTCGATCCGCCCGCCGTGTCACCGGCCTCCGAGTACTCGTACGCCGCGTAGTCGAAATCCGGATGGAACGCGATCGCCAGGTTCGACGGGATCGTCCAGGGCGTCGTCGTCCAGATGAGGACGGTGACGTCCCGGCCGGCGAGTGCCGGGATGCGCGCGTCCAGCGTCCCGGCGTCGGCCGGGGACAGCGGAAACTCGACGTAGATCGAGGGCGAGGTGTGCGTCTCGTATTCGACCTCGGCCTCGGCAAGGGCCGTCCGGTCGCGCAGACACCAGTGCACCGGCTTCTTGCCCTTGTAGACGAGGCCGCGTGCGACGAACTTGCCGAGCGCGCGCACGATGTCCGCCTGGTACCGCGGCACCATCGTGATGTAGGGGTGCTCCCAGTCGCCGAGGATGCCGAGCCGCTTGAAATCCTCGCGCTGCGAATCCACGTACTTGTCCGCGAACGCCCGGCAGGCCCGGCGGAACTCGACCGGCGACCGATCCTTGTCAGGCGCGCCTTTCTCGCGCTCGACGTTGAGCTCGATCGGCAGGCCGTGGCAGTCCCAGCCCGGCACGTACGGGGCGTCGTCGCCCGCCATCGACCGCGACTTGACGATCAGGTCCTTCAGGATCTTGTTGAGTGCGTGCCCGATGTGAATCGCGCCGTTGGCATACGGCGGGCCGTCGTGCAGGACGAACTTCGGTCCCTGACGCCGGGCGGTGCGGAGGCGCGGTTCGAGGCGCATCGCCTCCCAGCGGGCGATCGTGACCGGCTCGCTGGCCGGCAGATTCGCCTTCATCGGGAACTCGGTCCGCGGAAGGTTGAGAGTGTCTTTCCAGTCGCGCATGGGTAGGCCGAAACCCTCATTTTATAATTGGAGCTTGGTCGCTCGCACTGCCGCCGTCTTCTTCGACGTCGATTTCACCCTCATCCACCCGGGCCCGGCGTTCCAGGGCGCCGGCTACCAGGCCAATTGCGCCCGTTTTGGCATCGAGGTGGACCCGTCGCGCTTCGAGGCGGCGGTGGCCGGGGCATCGAGCGTGCTCGACACCGCCGACCAGTCCTATGACGCTCAACTGTATGTGAATTACACGCGCCGCATCATCGAGCTCATGGGCGGGACCGGCCGGCACCTCGAGACGGTCGCCCGCGACATCTACGACCAGTGGGCCGAGCACCGGCACTTTTCGCTCTACGACGACGTCGCCGCGGCGCTGATGACGCTGCACGGCCGCGGCATCCGCCTGGGCCTGATCTCCAATTCGCACCGCTGCCTGGCATCGTTTCAGTCGCACTTCGAGCTCGACGGCCTGATCTCGGCCACCGTCTCGTCGTCGGATCACGGCTTCATGAAGCCGCACCCGCGGATTTTTGCGGTTGCGCTCGAGCTGATGCAGGTAGGCGCGGCCGAGTCGGTCATGGTCGGCGACAGCCTCACCCACGACGTCGCCGGCGCCCGCCGCGCCGGCATGCGCGGCATCCTCCTCGCGCGCGGCGAACGCGAGACGCCAGTCGATCCCGAGGTCACGGTGATTCGCTCGCTGGCCGAGCTGCCGGGGCTGGTGTGAAGATATATCAGCAGCGGCCGGCTTCAGCCGGCTCCGACCACCTCGTCGCGCGACTCGGGCTATGAGCCGCGATCACACGATCCGCGACATCACCGAGCTGGACCACTGCCGGCAGGTCGTCGAGATCCAGGCGGAGGTCTGGGGACCGGACAGTGAGATCGTTCCCGCCTCGGTCCTGATCGCCTCGTCCAAGCGCGGCGCCATCCTGCTCGGCGCGTTCGACGGCGAACGGCTCGACGGGTTCGTCTGGTCGATGCCCGGCTGGCGCGAGGGGAAGCCGACGCAGTGGTCGCACATGCTGGGCGTGCGGCTCTCCGCGCGCGGCCGCGCGCTCGGCGCGCGGCTCAAGATCGCGCAACGTGAGCGGGCGCTGGCCACGAGCATCGCGCTGATCGAATGGACGTTCGATCCGCTCCAGGCGCAGAACGCCCATCTGAACATGGCGGTGCTCGGGTGCACGGCCTCGGCGTATCGCGTCAACGCGTACGGCGAAATGACCGGCCCGCTCCATCGCGGCACACCCACCGACCGCCTGATCGCCGAGTGGTGGATCGGCACACCGCACGTCGCCAGACGCTTGGCGGCCTTCACCGATCGGCGGCGTCTGCCGGTGGCGCGAGCCGTCGATCTGCGGCAGGCCCCGGTAGCCATCGCCGTGCGGACAGCCGCCGAGTGGGTGGAATGTGGGGCGCCCGACACGACGTTGGAGGCAATCCGGCTGCTCGTGCCCGTGCCACCGCGCTTCGGCGAGATGCAGCAGGAGGCGTGTGCGGCCGCGCTCGCCTGGCGGCTGGCCGCGCGCGAGGTCTTCACCACCTACTTTGGGCGCGGCTATCGCGTCGTGGACTTCCTGCTGAATCGCGAGGTAGGCGGAGGAGCTTACGTGCTCAGCCGCATGGATACCGAGCGCGGCTGAGCACGAACTTCGAAGTTCGAACTTCGAAGTTCGAAGTTCGCCGCGAGCCGCGGCGTCAGCCGGGCGGCCACGCCAGCCGTCGTCCACCCACCACGTGCAGGTGGATGTGGAACACGGTCTGACCCGCCTCGCTGTTGCAGTTGAACACCGAGCGGAATCCGCCTTCGGCAAAGCCGCGCTCGGCGGCGATCGCCGCGCCGCGCCGCACCATCTCGCCAACCAGGCCGTCGTGTGACGAGTCGAGATCGTTCAGCGTCGCAATGTGCTGCCGCGGCACGACGAGCACGTGCATCGGGGCCTGCGGGTTGATGTCGTTGAAGGCGATCAGCCGGTCGTCTTCATACACCTTCGAGGCCGGAATCTCGCCGGCGACGATTCTGCAGAAAAGACAGGACATGAGTGAATAGTAGGACATTCGGGGATTCGGGGATTCAGAGATTCAGAGATTCGCGATTCGGGATTCGCGATTCAGGGTTCCCGGTGGCGTTTCGTGGCGACGACCACGCGCGCGATGGACTGGAGATCAGAGGCGATGTGGTCGAGCGCCAGGTCCCGCGTCAATTCGATCAGGCGGGTGACCGCGGCGGCCTGGCCGACGCCGATTTCCATGACTAGGGAGCCGCCGGGCGCCAGCGCGCGGGCGGCAAGCGGGACGAGGTGGCGGATGGCGTCGAGACCGTCGGGGCCCGCGAAGAGCGCCAGTCCGGGTTCGTGATCGCGGACCTCCACCGGGAGCGAGTCCCGATCGGTCTCCGGGACGTACGGCGGATTGGTGACGATAAGTTGCGGCGCGGTGGAAAGGGGCGGCAGGAAGGCGCGTTCGACGAAGGTAATGTGCGCCGCGACGCCGAGGGTCCGCGCGTTCTCTTGTGCGACGGCGAGCGCTGTCGGCGAGATGTCGGTTGCCATCACGTCGAGCCCCGGCCGCTCGAGCGCCAGCGTGATTGCCAGGCAACCGCTGCCGGTACCGACGTCCACAACGACCGGGCGCGCGCTGCCGGGTGTCGCCCCGTCGGCGTCGAGCTCGGACAGCGCCTCGTCAATCACGAGCTCGGTTTCGGGGCGCGGAATCAGCACCGCCGGGGTGACATGGAACGGCCGGCCGTAGAACTCTCGCGTGCCCGTGAGGTACGCGAGGGGGACGCCGGCGGCGCGGCGGGCGACCAGTGCCCCGAGCCGTGCCTCGAATCCCGCCGGCGCGGTCTCGAACGAGCGCGCGAGCCAGCCTGCGGCGTCCCATCCCTGCAGCCAGCGCGCGAGCAGCGCGGCGTCGCGTCGCGCCTCATCGGGTGCACGGCCCGACGCGGCGAGCGTGTGCGCCGCCCGAGTCACCGCGTCAGACAGGGTCACTGGCACCGGTCGTGTCGATCGGGTCTTACGCGGGTGGCGGCGACGTCGGTGGATCTTCGGTCGCTTCCCGCAACTTGTCGGATTGCGCCCGCGCCTCGAGCTCGGTGATGAGATCTTCGAGATCGCCGTCGAGCGCGTTTTGCAGCTGGTGGATGGTGAAGTTGATCCGGTGGTCGGTGATGCGGTTTTCCTTGAAGTTGTAGGTCCGGATCTTCTCCGACCGCTCGCCCGTGCCGACCTGGCCGCGCCGTTCCTTCGCGATCGCGTCATGCTGCTTGCGCATTTCCATTTCGTAGAGCCGCGAGCGCAGCACCTTCATCGCCTTTTGTCGGTTCTTGATCTGCGACTTCTCGTCCTGCTGCGACACGACGAGGCCGGTGGGGAGGTGCGTGATCCGCACTGCGGAGTAGGTCGTGTTGACGCTCTGCCCGCCCGGCCCGCCTGAGCAGAAGGTGTCGACGCGCAGATCCTTGGCATCGATCTGCACGTCCACTTCTTCAGCCTCCGGCAGCACCGCGACGGTCGCCGTGGACGTGTGGATGCGCCCGCTCGCTTCGGTCGCCGGCACGCGCTGCACGCGGTGCACGCCGCTCTCGAATTTGAGGAGCCGGTACACGCCCTTGCCCTCGACCGTCGCGATGGCTTCCTTGAGGCCGCCCGTTCCGGTCTCGCTGTTCGACAGGACGTCAACCTTCCAGCCGTGGCGCTCGGCGAACCGCGAGTACATGCGGAACAGATCGCCGGCGAACAGCGCCGCTTCGTCGCCGCCCGTGCCCGCCCGGATTTCGAGCACCACGTTCCGATCGTCGTTCGGATCCTTCGGAATGAGCAGGACACGGATTTCCTCGTCGAGCGTGACGAGACGCCGCTCGAGGCCGCTGGCTTCCTCCGCGGCCAGCGCTTTGAGCTCCGGATCGGCCGAGACGGCGAGCTCCTGCACGTCGCGCAACTCACCCTCGGCCAGCCCGTACGCCGCGAACCGCTCGACGAGCGGGTCGATCTCGGCGAGCTCCTTCGTGTACTTGCGGTAGGTCGGCGGATCGGCCTGGACGGACGGATCGCTGACCAGCCCGGTGAGCTCCTCGTACCGCGCCTTGACCGATTTCAGTTTTTCACGAACGTTAGGATTCATAGATTGTTAGTGAGGCAATGGGGCAAAGCGGCAGTGAGGCAATACACCCACTTGTCTCGCTCGCCGCGCCTCAGGCGCAGGGCGGGTCGGGTCCGAGACCCGCCTCACGCGCGGCTCAAAACTCGAGCCGCGCTACGAAAAGAGACAAGCGTTTGTATTGCCCCATTGCCCCATTGCCCCATTGCCTCATTAACAGGATCCTCCTGAAACTGGCGGCAGGAAGGCGACTTCGTCGCCGTCGAGCACGGTGGTCTGCATCCGGGCGAAATCCGTATTGACGGCGCACGAGACGGCGCCAGCGAACGGGCCGAGGGCGGGATGGCGTTCCGCCAGCGCGCGCCAGACGTCCTCGACCGAGGAGCCGTCGGGCACCTGGATCTCGCACCGGCTGCACCCGGCCAGCTCGCGCAGCCGCGCGAAGAGCTGCACGGTCACGCGCATGCGCGTTCCAGCGCGGTCTGACGAGCCAGCTCGTCGGCGGGATCGGCCGTGGCGCCTTCGACCCACGCGTCGCCGTCTTCGAAGAACTCGTGCTTCCAGATCGGCGCGACTTGCTTGACCCGCTCGATGGCGTAGCGGCAGATCTGGAACGCCTCGGCACGGTGCGCCGCCGCCGCGGCGATCGCGACACTCGTGTCGCCAATCTGCAGCGCGCCCACACGATGGTGAATCGCGACGTCGCCGGCCGGCCAGCGTGTCTCGATTTCCCGGCCGATGAGCGCGAAGACCTTGAGCGCGAGCGGTGCGAACGCCTCGTACTCGAGCGCGCGCACTCGCCGGGCCTGATGGGTCGCCCGCACCACCCCGACAAACGCGCACACGGCGCCGCACCCCTCGCCCCGGTCGCGCGCCTCACGCTCGATGTGGGCCGTCAGGACCTCGACCGACAGGGGCGCGGACACGATCGCAAACCGCTCCACATTCACGAGTATAAGTGGCTAATGAGGCAATGAGGCAATGAGGCAATGGGGCAATACAAACCCTTGTCTTGCTGGCCCAGTCATTTAGGCGCTGACGCGGCCAGAAGAGACAAGCGGCCGTATTGCCCCATTGCCTCATTGCCTCATTGCCCCATTAACGAATATCAATTCCCGAAGGGAAGTGCTGAAGAGGTCCATGTCCGTGTCCGAGCCCGGGCGCTTCGGCG